>Ga0256834_1000150_pt1 | contig 46812 bp, 49 predicted proteins | sample 4281140metaG_FD_190536 | JGI IMG/M metagenome (GOLD analysis project Ga0256834, IMG submission 190536) | Hydrothermal vent microbial communities from East Pacific Rise, Pacific Ocean - 4281-140 | ecosystem: Environmental > Aquatic > Marine > Hydrothermal vents | place: Pacific Ocean: East...
AATTTATTTGCAAAAACTTGAAATATATCGTGAAAAACATGGTAATATAAGAGTTATATTTTAAGGAGTTTGCATGATAAAATATCTTTTGGCAATTGATGCAGGAACAGGAAGTGGTAGAGCTGTTTTGTTTGATACTGATGGTAATCAAATAGCTATTGCATCTAGGGAGTGGACTCACATAGAGGAAGAGGGCGTAGCAAACTCAATGGGGTTTGATTGTGGTAAAAATTGGGAACTTATTTGTGAATGTATAAAAGAGACAACTTCAGATATCGATGTAACTGATATTTTGGCGGTTAGTGCAACAAGTATGAGAGAAGGTATAGTCCTTTATGATGAAAATGGCGATGAACTTTGGGCAGTTGCAAATGTAGATGCAAGGGCAGCTGCTGAGGTAAAAGAGCTTAAAAGTGAATTTCCTGGTATTGAAAAAGAGTTTTATCAGTTGAGTGGACAGACTTTTGCTCTTGGGGCATTGCCTAGACTTTTATGGGTTAAAAAAAATCGTTCTGATATTTATGAAAAATGTACCAAAATCTCTATGATTAGTGATTGGATATTAGCAAAACTTAGTGGTGATATTTTTAGTGATCCATCAAATGCTGGAACTGCAGGTATCTACTCTTTGGAAAAAAGAGATTGGCTACCACTTATGGCTGAAAAAGTAGGTATAAAATCTGAGATATTTCCTCCCTCAGTTGAGAGTGGAACTGTTATTGGTATGGTTGTTGATAAAACAAGTGGCTTAGATAGCAGTACAAAAGTGGTTATGGGTGGCGGTGATGTTCAACTAGGTTGTGCAGGTTTAGGGGTTGTAAATGAAGGTGAAGTTGCAATTTTAGGTGGGACTTTTTGGCAACAAATTGTTAATGTTAAAAGTTCAAAAGTACCAAAAGATATGGGTGTTCGTATAAATCCACATGTCATACAGGGTATAAATCAAGTTGAGGGTATAACTTTTTTCGCTGGAAGTGTGATGCGGTGGTTTAGAGACTCACTTTGTGAGAGTGAAAAACTTTTTGCTCAAAAGAGAGATGTAGATACTTATGTTATTTTGGAAGAGATGGCTAGAGAGGTTCCTGTTGGTTCATATGGGATTATTCCTATATTTTCAGATGTTATGAAGTATGGCAAGTGGTATCATGCTAGTCCCTCTTTTTTAAATTTGGGACTTGACCCTAATCTCTATAATAAAGCGTCTATGTTTAGAGCATTAGAAGAGAATGCTTGTATCGTTTCGGCAGAAAACTTGGAAAATATTGAAAAATTTACTGGAGTTTCATTTGATACGATTGTCTTTGCTGGAGGTGCGAGTAAAGGTTTTTTATGGCCTCAGATTTTAGCTGATGTGACGGGTAAAAAGGTGAAAATTCCTGAAGTCAAAGAGGCTTCTGCACTTGGATGTGCAATTGCTGCTGGTGTTGGTGCTGGGATTTATGAGAGTATTGAGAGTGCTTCAAAAGAGCTTGTTAGGTGGGATAGGTCATGTTTGCCTAGTATGGAGAACCATCAAGAGTATAAAGAGATTAGAAAAAAATGGAAGAAAGCTTACGAAGTGCAACTCGCTCTTGTAGATGAGGGAGTTACAGAATCTATGTGGAAAGCACCAGGGTTATAACTTACTTTGCCCCGTGCTCTTCTAAAAGTTTTACAATATCAGTGAAACCTTTATCTTTTGCATTGCTAAGAGCTGTCGCTCCTTCTTGATCTTTTACATTTACATCCACCTCTTTTTTTAGAAGTAGTTCTATCACTTTTTTCATACCTTTTTCAGATGCATAGCTAAGCGATGTTCCTTTATATGAATCTTTGATGTGAACATCTGCACCTTTTTCTATAAGCAAAAGTGCAAGTTCTGAAAATCCTTGTTGTGTTGCATAGATGAGAGGAGTCTCTTTATCTTTGTTCGCAATATTTACATTTGCTCCCTTTTCTATTAAAAATTTTGCAGTTTTTGGATGTTTATATTGTAGTGCTATAAAAAGAGCTGTTTTGCCATATTTATCTTTTGCATCTATGTCTTCACCTTTTTCTATCAAAAGTGAAACTATCTCTAAAGAGCCAATTTCTGATGCATAAAATAGTGGAGCAACTCCATCTTTAGTATGAGCATTTACATCTGCACCTTTTTCTATCAAGAGTGTTGCAGTTTTTTCTAGTCCATTATGAACTGCTTCAAGAAGAGGTGTTAGACCATCTTTATCTTTAACATTAACATCTGCTCCTTTTTTAATCAAAAGTATTGAAAGTTCTTCGAGGGCATTTCTTGTGGCATAAAGAAGAGGTGTTAAGCCATCTTTATCTTTAACATTAACATCAGCACCTTTTTCTATCAAAAGTTTTGAAGAGTCTAAAAGTGCATTTTTCATAGCGTAAATAAGCGGAGTTAAACCTTTTTTATCTTTAACATTAACATCAGCTCCTTTTTCTATCAAAAGTTTTGAGACATCATCAAGACCACTTTGGGTTGCATAATAGAGTGCCGTTTTTCCATATTTATTTTCAGCATTTATATTTGCACCTTTTTTTATTAGCATTTTTGCAATTTTAGAACGACCATTTCTTGCTGCAAAAATAAGTGGTGTAAATCCACTAACATCTGCTTCTATATCTGCACCTTTAACCAAAAGTTGTCTTACAATTTCAGTATATCCACCAGCAACAGCAGATATGAGTGGTGTATATCCATCAGCATCTTTGACATTTACATTACTTAATTGAGAAACTAAACTTTCTATTGTATCAAAGTCATTGTCACTTAAATTTTCTTTGTTTAGTAGTTTTATTACTTTTAGAGCATCTCTGTTTTGTTCTGCCTGTGCATACGAAATTGTAAGCATTGAGCCAATAGATACTGTGATAATTGTTTTTTTAATAAAATTTTTGAAATCTTGCATTATTTTTTCCTTAGGTTTGAACGGTTATTTATTTTCAAGAAGATGTTTCTTCCATGCTATATTTGCCTCTTTTGTTGTAGCATGACGATTTTTTTTAAAATAATCTTTTAAAAATGCATGATATCTTTTGTCCTCAGAAACTAGTCTAGTCTCTTTCATCTTGTTTACAGTTTTAGGTTTTAAGCTTTCAATAAATTTAGCAACTACCTTCATTTGTGATTCATCTAGTTTTATCGCTTGTCCTTGCATCATTTTGCCAAAACCGTAAGTGTTAATCTCTTTTGCTTTATAACCTTTAAGTTTTTTAACAATTTTATCTGCTGGCCAACCTGCTATAACTTCACTAACACCAAGTGATTTTTTTTGAGCATTTACACCATGGCAAATTGCACATTTTTTAAAAAGCTTAGCTCCCTCATTTGATGCGTATGCTGAAACTGCAAATAGCACAATAGCAGATACCAATATCTTTTTTATATTCATAATTCTGCCTCCTTTTTTAAATAATTGTATTATATCTAATATAATAGATAGTTTATATAATATCGGATTTTTTAGTTATAATTGTATTTATGAAAGCAAATTTATCTTTTTTGGCACTATTTATTTTTTTTACAACCATAAATGCTAATGATTTGAAGTATTGGTTAAGACCAGATAATGTTCCTTACCCAAAAAATAATCCCTCATCTGAGCAAAAAGTTGAGCTTGGGAAACTTCTCTTTTTTGATAAACGGTTATCATCTACAGATACTATCTCTTGTGCATCTTGTCATAATCCAAAACTTGGATGGAGTGATGCAAGTGCTAAGTCTATAGGAGTTGAAGGTAAAAAGGGTAGAAGAAACTCTCCAACAATTATAAATAGTGCATACTTAAACTCTTTTTTTCATGATGGAAGAGCTAGTAGCTTAGAGGAACAATCAAAAGGACCTATTGAGGATAGAGTAGAGATGAATATGCCAATGGATAAATTAGTAGAAAAATTAAAAAAAATTAAAGGTTATAGAGAACTTTTTTCTAAAGCTTTTGGTGATGAGGGTATCACTAAAGATAGTATTGTAAAAGCAATTGCAACATTTGAACGAACTTTGATAGCTCCAGAAGCTCCTTTTGATAAGTGGATAAAAGGTGATAAAGATGCAATAAGCATGGATGCAAAAGAGGGTTTTTTAACATTTCAAGAGATAGGAAAATGTGATAGATGTCACAATGGATTTAATTTTACAAATGAGAGCTTTAATAATGTCGGCTTAGGAGATGAAAAAGATTTAGGTGTATATGAATTAAGAGAGAGTAAAATTTGGTACGGTTCTTTTAAGACACCCACTTTAAGAGAGGTAGAAAAAACTGCTCCCTATTTTCATGATGGATCAGTAAATACACTAGAAGAAGCAGTCACCATATGTGGAAATGGAGGCAGAAAGCCTGTGAAAATAAGATCTCCATTTTTCAGGGATAGGGGATTGGATAAAGAGGATGTTAGATTGGTTGTATCATTTTTAAAAACTTTAACTGCTCCACCAATTGAGATAGAAATTCCCTTAGTTTTCCCCAAGTGACCAAATAGTTTCAAACTCCTCAAGATATCGATAAGCAAATTCGTCGTTGTGTACAACGATGGCATTTTCATTATTGTCATAATTTGCTTTGACTGTAAAGTTGTATGAACCTGTAACTACTGTTTTGTCATCGATGATAAAGACTTTGTTGTGCATAGTTTGTCTATTTCCATCTAGCTTTACATCCAAACCATATGAGAGAAGTGTGTTGTATTTTGAATATTTTTTTAAAAAGCCGTCATTTTGTTTTTTATCAAATACTCCTCTAATTTTGATACCTTCATCAAACTTTGCTTTTAATGCATCTGAAATTTTTTCATTTGTAAATGCAAAAGCTAAAAAATCTATAGAAACTTTTGCACTTTCAATGAGTTGAAGAAGTTTCTGCTCAAAATCATCTTCAGGAGAGAAATAAATCTCTAAATTATCACTTATGTATGCACCTTCATAATCTTTATGTTCATAAAGTTCTTTAAATTCATCAAGATAAACTTTTGCAACTTTTGAGCTGGTAATCTTTACTAAGTTTTCATTGTTTTTATAAAATGCATAGTATGAATAGTTTGCCGAGCCACTCCAAACAACAACACCATCAATCACAAGAAACTTATGATGCATAAGAGCATATGGGTTTTCATCATTTACAACTTCAATCCCTGCATCTTTTAAAACAACAATATCTTTTTTGTAAAATTCTCCATCATCTGTAATAACTTTAACATCTACTCCTTTTTTGTAAGCTACGATAAGTGCATCTCTAAGCCTATCATTTGTAAATCCATAAACTGCTAATCTAAGGCTTTTTTTAGCATTTTCAATCTCTTTTACAATCAAATCATCAACTCCTCCACCTAAGTTGTAGTTGCTGTCTGTTTGTGAAAAATAGGGTTTAATTTTTACTCCATCTGTTGCTGGAGTTGCATCTATACCTCTTGATGTACTACTGCATCCAAAGAGCAGTAAGAGTGAAGCTGCTAAAAAGAAAAATTTTCTCATATAAGCTTGCTCGCTGGTATTAAAAGTCTATTTTTAATCATAAACTTCTCTATCGCAAAACCACTCTGTATAGAGGTGTAGATAATATCTTCTTTATTAAATGCAACTATCATATCGTCACTTGCTTCAAGTCCTTTGGACATATCTACACAATTACTTTGATGAATTCGCTCAGCTCCGTTTTTAACTGCTTCATTAGAAAGAGCCCTTTTTGCAGCACTTAAGCTTGTTGCATCCAATGCTCCATACTCATCAACAGTAACACCTTCTATTGCTACAAAACGGTTATCATTGCCAACTCCTCTATCTAAAATTGCGATATCTTGTGAAACAATAAATTTTGCCATTATCCAAGTACTTCTAATTCGTCACTATATTTTTTTAGACAGTATTGCTCATAACTTGATTTGTATATCTTGTAATGCTCAGATGCTTTGTGTCCATCTAAGGCTTTTTCATCTCTCCAAGTTTCAACAGCCATAAACTTTTCTCTTTGGTTTTCATACTGGAAAATATCATAAAATATGCATCCATCTTCGGCTTTACTTGGTTTTACCATAGCCGTTAAAAGTTCTTTCATCTTAAGAATCGAATCGGGTTTTGCTATAAATGTCACTCTTTTTGTTATTCTCACGCTTGTTTCTCCTAATTTTTAATTAGATTATATCTGTAAAATTCTTATACACATGCTATAATATTTTTAGAGAATGAGGAGTTTATATGTCAAAGAAGAGGGTGTAAAATATTATATCTTAGTCTATCCTGAGAGTAGAAAAGCAAAACTTTATAAGTTAATTGATTTTGTTTATCGTAAAATTGGTGATTTTAGTGATGAAGTTTATACATTTGAAGCGGATAATTGTAAAATTGATTTTGATTTTAGTTTTATATGGAGAAAGTAATTTAAGAATTATTGGAATAGAATTGACAAAAAGTTTTAAGATAGGGGATGCGTATATGATTGAAAAGATATTAAAAAGAGATGGAAATTATAAAGAGTTTACACCATATAAAATAGAAGATGCGATAAAAAAAGCTTTTAAAAGTGAAAATACAATTTATGACAATGCCATTTTCTTAAATGTCTTAGAAAAGTTAGAGAACAGAAGAGTCATCGCGGTTGAAGATATTCAAGATATTATTGAACAAGAGCTTTATAAAGCGAGGTATTTTGATGTTATGCGTTCATTTATCTTGTATAGACATACACACAAGATGCAAAGAAAAAATCTACTAGATGATGATACTACTTATGTAAATTCAACTCAAACGATAGAAGAGTATATAAATGGAACTGATTGGCGGATTAAAGCTAATTCAAATACAGGATACTCAAATGCAGGTTTAGTAAACAATACTGCAGGAAAAGTTATAGCAAACTATTGGCTTGATAAGATTTACTCTAAGGAGGAGGGTCAAGCTCATAGAAATGGGGATTATCATATTCATGATTTGGATTGTTTGACTGGGTATTGTGCTGGGTGGAGTCTTAGAGTATTGCTTGATGAAGGTTTTAATGGGGTTAGAGGGAGAGTTGAGAGTGATGCACCCAAGCACTTTAGAGAAGCTCTTGGGCAGATGGCGAATTTTTTAGGAATTTTGCAGAGTGAATGGGCTGGTGCTCAAGCTTTTTCGTCGTTTGATACTTATCTTGCTCCTTATGTTTTTAGGGATAAATTGGAGTTTAAAGAGATAAAAAAGGCGGTTAGAAGTTTTGTCTATAACCTAAATGTTCCTGCCCGTTGGGGGCAGAGTCCTTTTACAAATATCACAATTGACTGGAGTGTTCCAGATGATTTAAAAGACCAAATTCCAACAAGAGAACAGAAACATCTTTTTAAAGATATGAGAGATAGTGAGCTTTTAAAAGAGGCTAAAAATAGAGGATGCAACACTTTAGAAGAGATGACTTACAAATGTTTTCAAAAAGAGATGAATCTTATAAATCGTGCATATTATGAAATTATGACAGAAGGTGATAAATCAGGTCAGCCTTTTACTTTTCCGATACCTACTGTAAATATTACAGAAGATTTTGATTGGTATGGGGAAAATAGTGATTTGTTGTTTGAAAACAGTGCAAAGATAGGATCATCATATTTTCAAAACTTTATCGGAAGTCAATATAAAAGAGATAAAAATGGAGAATTAATTGCTAATGAAGAGGCATATAAACCAGGGCATGTAAGAAGCATGTGCTGTAGGCTTCAACTAGATCTTCGTGAACTTTTAAAGAGAGGTGGTGGGCTTTTTGGAAGTGCAGAGATGACTGGAAGTATCGGTGTTGTGACGCTAAATATGGCAAGGCTTGGATTTTTGCATAAGGGTGATAGTAAAGCTTTGATAAGGCGAATTGACCAACTTATGGATTATGCTGCATCTACACTTGAAAAGAAAAGAGTATTTATTCAAGATATGTTTGAGAGAGGACTTTTCCCATATACAAAGAGGTACTTACCAGGTTTTAATAACCACTTTTCAACCATTGGAGTAAATGGAATGAATGAAATGGTAAGAAATTTTACAGATGATTGTGAAGATATAAGTACAGATGCAGGAAGAGAGTTTGCAACAAAACTCTTAAATCATATGCGAGAAAAGATGGTAGAGTATCAAGAAAAGAGTGGAAATCTTTATAATCTTGAAGCAACACCAGCTGAAGGTACAACTTATAGATTTGCAAAAGAGGATAAAAAGAGGTATAAAGATGCCATCATCCAAGCTGGAATGGATGAAAATATCTACTACACAAACTCATCTCAAATACCAGTAGATTTGACCAATGACCCATTTGAAGCACTTGATTTGCAAGATGAGTTACAGTGCAAATATACGGGAGGAACTGTTCTTCATCTTTATATGAAAGAGCAGATTAGCTCTACTGAGGCTTGTAGAAAATTGGTAAAAAATGTCATCACAAATTATAGATTACCATATATTACAGTTACGCCACTTTTTTCTGTTTGCCCAAAACATGGATATCTAAAGGGAGAGCATGAGTATTGTCCTAGATGTGATGAAGAGCTTTTGGAGGAGTTGTCAAAGGAGAGTGCGGTAGTTTAAAACTCTCTTTTTCCTGACTATTTCCTAACTATTCAAAGATATAATGCAAATAATTTGCTTTATTAGGGATAAAATGAAACTGTTTTTCTTGTTTTTTATACTTTTTATATCTTCAGTTTTTGCAAATGAACCAAAAATGGAAAAAGTAAAGTTACAGCTTCAATGGAAACATCAGTTTGAATTTGCAGGGTTTTATGCTGCAAAAGAGAGAGGTTTTTATAAAGATATTGGACTTGATGTAGAGTTTTTAGAGTATCTTGGTGATGATATTATCAAAAATATTTTAACTGGTAAAGCTCAGTATGGTATAACTTATTCAAATATTGTATCTAGCTTTCTTGAAGGTAAACCTGTAGTTTTTATGGCAAACTTTTTTAAACAATCTGCTTTGGTATTGGTCTCTCAAAAAGATATTGAGTTGCCAGGTGATTTAATTGGTAAAACAATTATGGGTGTAGATGGAAAACATGTGATTAGGTTGATGTTTAAGAGATTTGGATTGGATACAAATCAATACACAATGGTAAAACATACATTTGATATAAATGATTTTATAGACAAAAAAGTAGATGCAATGACCGTATTTACAACAAATGAAACTTACTTTTTAGATAAAGCAGGTGTAAAATACAATCTTTTTAATCCCACAGTTTATAGTGCTGAGTTTTATGATGTTAATCTTTTTACTTCAAAAAATGAGTTAAATAATTATCCAGATAGAGTTAAAGCATTTAGAGAAGCGAGTATAAAAGGGTGGGAATATGCCCTAGAAAACCAAGATGAGATAATAGAACTCATACTTAAAAAATACAATACTCAAAATAAATCAAAAGAAGCTCTAAAATATGAAGCAAAGCAGACAGAAAATCTTATATTGCCAAAACTTTATCCTATAGGAAGTATTGACAAAAATAGAGTCAAAATGATAGGAGAAAATTTTGTAGAATTGGGCTTGATCGAGAAAAATAAAAAATTGAGTTTTGATAACTTTATCTATGATGATTTGAGTGAAAATATTCATTTTACATCACAAGAGAGTGAATATTTAGCAAAAAAGCAAAATATTACAATGTGTATTGATCCCTCTTGGCTTCCTTTTGAGGCAATAGATAAAAGTGGTAAACACAAGGGGATGAGTAAAGATTATGTAGATATTCTTTCTAAAATAATTGATATCCCAATAAAGTTAGTTAAAACTACAAGTTGGAGTGAATCACTAGAGTTTTTCAAACAAAAAAAGTGTGATATCTTACCTTTTGCTATGAAAACACCTAAAAGAGAAGAGTATATGGATTTTACAAAACCATATTTTAACTCTACTTTGGTTGTTATTGGTAGAGAAGCTGAGCCATTTGTTGGGACTTTTGAAGAGTTTGTAGATAAAAAGATTGGAATTACAAAAGGATATGCCTATTTTGAGTTACTTAAAAATAGGCATAAAAATATAAATTTTGTAGAGATAGAGAGTTTGGATAAAGGTTTAGTTTTTGTAAAAAATAACAAATTAGATGGATATATAGAAGCATTAGAGGTTGTGGGAAGTAAAATCCAAAATGAGTATTTAGGAAAACTTAAAGTAGTTGCCAAATTTGATGAATATCTAGGGTTATCAATCGCAACTAGAAAAGATGAACCACTCTTAAATACTATTTTTCAAAAAGCAATAGACAAGCTAACAATTGAAGATCATGTTAATATCAAAAATAAATACTTAACAATAACTATAGAAAAAAATGTTGATTATTCCCTGTTTTATAAAATTTTAGCTCTCTTTTTTCTAATAATACTGTTTGTGCTATATAGACAATATCTTTTACATAAATTAAACAGAGATTTAAAGATAAGAGTGCAAAAGGAGCTTGAAAAGTCAAAAGAGAAAGATAATATGTTACATCAACAAAGTAAACTAGTTGCAATGGGGGAGATGATTACAAATATTTCGCATCAATGGAGACAGCCGTTAGCTAGTTTAAATGGTGTTTTAGTAAATTTAGATTATGAATATGAAAATAAAACGCTAAATAAATATAGTTTTGATAACTATCTAAATGAAGCTGAAAGATTAACAACGTATATGTCCAAAACAATAGAAGATTTTAGTAGTTTTTTTAATCCAAAAAAGAAAAAAGAGACTTTTAGTATAAATGAATTATTGGTAGATACTCAAAATTTATTGTCATCGTCTTTAGAGTATAAGAAAATATCATTTGAAATAAGATTCCGTGAAGAGATAGAAATTAACTCATATAAATCTGAACTTATGCAGATAATTTTAACAATAATAAGCAACGCAAAAGATGCCCATATATTAAATAACATTAAAAATGCAACAATTGTTATATCTTTATCTTCAATCAAAGAGTGTATATTTATAGAGATAGAAGATAATGCAGGTGGGATAGATGAAAAAATAATTGATGATATTTTTGATCCATATTTTACAACAAAAAGTAGTTCACAAGGGACTGGACTTGGATTGTATATCGCAAATACAATTGTTGCTAAAAGTTTAGATGGAGAGTTATTGGTGCAAAATGGAGATGATGGTGCAAAATTTACAATAAAACTCAATAAGTATAAAAAGATATGAATCTTTTAAATCAAATGATACTCTTATATGCAGAAGATGAAGTAGATATTCAAAAACATTATAGCAACTATTTTAAACACTATTTCAAATTTGTTCATACGGCAGTCAATGGAAAAGAAGCTTTAGCAAAATATAGAGAAATAGAGCCTGATGTAGTCATCTTAGATATAAATATGCCTTATCTAAGTGGCTTGGAAGTAGCTAAAAAAATAAGAGAAGATGGTAGTGATGTTTGTATTATTTTATTAACAGCAAGAACAGATAAAAAGGCTTTGATTGAAGCGGTTGAACTTGGTTTGGTGACATATCTTGAAAAACCTATTTGTAGGGGTTCTCTAAAAAAAGCGTTAGCAAAATTGAATCAAAAAGTAGAATCAAAAAATAGTATAAATTTATGGTTTTATAAAAATAACTACTACATATGGGATAAGATAAGACAGCAACTTTTTTATAGACAACAGCAAATCGCACTTACCAAACAAGAGATTATTTTATTAGAGATTTTGATAGTTAACAATGGAGCAAAAGTTAGTTATCAAGACATCTATGAAGAGGTTTGGTTCAATGAAGATAGAGAGTATAAAGAGTCTACTATCAAAACATTGATAAGTACACTGAGGGTTAAACTGCCACCAAAGGCTATAGAAAATGTTTATGGTATGGGATATTATTTGAATCTTCAGACTATCTCCTAACTATTTCTGCATAGAATAGAGTTATGACAGCGACAAATAGTGAAAAAAAACTTAGTGATAATGATTTTATAATTTCCAAAACAGATATAAAAGGTAGGATTATATATTGCAATGAGATATTTGCAGATATGGCTGGTTATCCTATAGGTGATTTGATAGGATCAGACCATAGTCTCATAAGACACCCTGATATGCCTAAAATTGCTTTTAAAGTTGCTTGGGATTTAATCCAAAGTAAAAAGGAGTTTTTTGGATTTGTAAAAAATCTTTGTGCTGATGGTAGTTATTATTGGGTATTTGCTTGTATTAGTGCTGATTTGGATGCAAGTGGTAAAATTATAAGCTATACATCAGTTAGAAGAAAGCCAACACAAAGTGCTATAGACGCAATAATCCCTATCTATAAATTATTACAAAATGCTGAAAAAAGTGATGATATAGAAGCTTCATCTTCACTTTTAAATAACTTTCTTTTTGAAAACAATACTACCTATGATAAGTTTATAATCTCTCTTCAAAAAGAGATGGAGTTAAAAAATTGAATAACATCAAGAATCCAAGCGTGATGGCACTACTGGCTTTAATAACAGCAACTACAATTTTTTTGATAATAAATTCCTATTCTATTTTAGCTATGGTGTTGATTGTATTAGCAATTGGTTCACTATTTATTCCTCAAGGTGGGAGAAGTAACTTAGTTGAAGATTTATTACTTGAAAAAATCATAACAACTTTAAAAAACACAAAAAATGGTAATTTATCTTCTCGTATAATTTTAAATAAAAATCAATCACAGCTAGAGACTATCGCTTGGGATATAAATAATACTCTTGACCAAGTAGAAATCATTTTAAGAGAAGCAAGAACTGCAATAGAACTTGCTAGCAAAGGTAAGATGCATGGAAGTATGTTTCAAAGTGGTTTTCACGGAGAGTTTAAAGATACTGCAAAATCTTTACAAAAAGCAGTAGTATCTATACAAAAGAGTGAAAGATATAAAATCATGGGACAACTTACAACTGCATTTTGTAGTTTTAATGGAGGGATGAAAGGCAACTATGATTTAATTACAAATGATATCAATAAAACACAAAACTCTTTTAAAACAGTTACAACATTAACTTCAAATGCATCAACGTCTGCCAATAAAACTCTCAAATCTGCCCAAAAAACTGCAATAGAATTTTCACAACTTAGTGAGCTAGTTATCGATACTGCAAATGCAATAGATCAGATGGATTCAGATGCAAACAATATCACAACGATTGTAAATCTCATAAAAGATATAGCAGAGCAAACAAATCTACTAGCATTAAATGCTACAATAGAAGCAGCTCGTGCAGGTGAACATGGCAAGGGATTTGCTGTTGTCGCTGATGAAGTTAAACAACTAGCTGATAGAACAAGTAAAGCAACAAGTGAAATCAATATAACTATCAAAAATCTTCAACAACAATCAAGTAGCATCTCTAACAATGCATCTAATATGAGCCAAATCGCAAATAGTGCAAATGAGACAATGCATAATCTTGAAAGCTCTATGTTATCACTTACAAAAGATATTAATTCAACTTCAAAACAGTCAAATCAAAGTAGTTTTGCCCTATTTTTAGCAAATTTTAAGATACAGTATATTATATATAAATCAAATGCATATTCAGCAGTTATCAATAAAACTGAGACAAAAGAGTTAAAGAAAGATTACAAAAATTGTGAGTTTGGGGTTTGGTATTATGGTGATGGAGTTAAACTTTTTGGTTCAAACTCTACATTTGCCAAAATGGAAGCTTATCATATAAAATTTTATTCCCTTATAAATAAAAATTTAGATTGTGTGATGGAAAATAGCCAACAAAAAGATATGATTTTGAAAAGATTTCAAGATGCAGAAGACAATTTTAACTCTCTTTTGTCACTTATGGATCAATTAACAGATGAAATTGTATAATAAAAACTGTACAAGGAGAAATCATGGGTAAAAATGCACTATTAAAAAATCTAAATGATAAAAGACAAAAATGTATTGTTTATACAAGAGTTATGGGATATCATAGACCAGTAGAGAGTTTTAATATTGGCAAGAGTGGTGAGCATAGACAGCGAAAACAGTTTATTGAATCAAAAAATTGTATATGATTTAACTCCATTTTCACATCTTGACTTTCCAAATCACTTAGCCTGTATCGTTTGGTTTGTGGGATGCAATATGAGGTGTGATTATTGTTATAATAAATCCATAGTCTTTAGCAAAAAGGGAAATATGTCATTAAATGATGTTTTATTCTTTTTAAAAAAAAGAGTAGGACTTTTAGATGGAGTTGTACTATCAGGCGGTGAAGCAACAGGACACAATTTAATATCTTTTTGCAAAGAGGTTAAGAAACTTGGCTTTTTGATAAAATTAGATACCAATGGAACAAACTTCAAAGAGATACAAGTACTTATAAAATTAAATTTATTGGATTTTATATCATTAGATTTTAAAGCACCAAAATATAAATTTTCTAAAATTACACACTCTGATAAATTTGATTTATTCTCTAACACTTTGGACTTTCTTATCTCAAAGAGCTTTAATTTTGAAGTAAGAACAACCTTACATCGTGATTTATTAAATGAAGAAGATATAAACTTTATGATAAATTATTTAAAAAATAGAGGCTACTCAAAAAGTTATTTTTTACAAAATTTTTTAGAGACTGAGGACAATATAGGAGGGCTAAAAGCTTCAATTTTAAAATTTAATAAGTCAAAGCTTTTGAGCGATTTAAAAATCATTTGGAGGGACTAAAATGAAAATCCTGCATTAACCTCAGGATAACCCCTAGATTGACTACCATTTATGCCATCATCATAATACTCTTGAACCCAACCAATAGACATAAAAGCATTTCCACTTGTAACGATAGCAATACCTACACGACCGCCATAGGCAGAGTGGTCTTTATATGGATCTTCAATAAAAGTATGCCGATAAGTCAAACCTGCATAAGGTTTATAATTACTTTGTGTTGGTACATAGTATGTTACTGGTATGCTTATTTCATTAATCTCTGGTTCATCTCCAAACCAGCCTTGATATCCTACTCCAACAGAGAGATTGTCAGTTATAAAATAGTTTGCATTTACACCAACAACTGTATAACTGTTTCCATATCCACTGCTAGAACCTACACTAACACCAAAGTTTTTATGTCCTACTGAAAATATACCACCAGAATAAAGAGCTGATGTTAAGAGTGAAATTATAATAATTTTTTTCATTGTTTACCCTTTTGTAAAACTTTTTTGTATAATTGTAGCAAGTTTTAGTTTTATATCGCTTTTTTAATCTTTTTGGCTAATTGATGTACCGACATCGCATAATATGCACTTTGATTGTATCTAGTGATAACATAGAAATTTTTTGCCGCATACCAAAGTTCATCATAATCTTTTCGATTTAACTTGATAAGTCTTACTTTGTCATTATAGTTCCACTTGCCATATTTTGGTGCAATTCCTCTTAACTGAGAACGGTTATATTTTTTATTGTACCCTGTTTTATAAGCCTTAAATCTAGTGCCATTATAAGATACTCTTGTGGCAACTGGTTCATTTTTTCTCCACCCATTTTGCTTGAGATAGCTTGCCACACTAGCTATGGCATCATGAGGATTTTGTAGGCTTATCTTCCCATCTTTGTTAAAATCAACCCCATAAGCTTCATAATTACTTGGCATAAATTGAGCTAATCCAATCGCTCCTGCATATGAGCCTTTAACATTTTTAGGATTAAATTTTTGTCGATAAGATAGAAGGATAAATTTTTTAAGTTCACTTTTGAAAAATTTATTTCGTCTATTTTTCTCAAATGAAAGTGTTGTCAAAGTATCAAAAATAGGATATTTTCCAACATTGCCACCATAAACACTCTCAATGCCAATGATAGCAGCGATATACTCAGAAGGAACGCCGTAGAGTTTTTCTACTTTTTTGAAAGTAGATTTATGTTTTTTTATAAATGAGATGCCTTGTTGTGTTCGTTTTTTAGTCACTTTATATTTTACATATCGATCCCATGCACCATATTTTGGATATTTTTTTTGTAACTCTTTACTGGGCTTTTTTGTTGGTTTTCTTGATATTAGACGAAGTGGAGTTTTTTGAACAGTTACATCAGAAAATAGCTTTTCAAGATAAGATCTTTTAAAATCATACTCTTTAACCATCATGTTTATAAACTTTACTGTATTTTGATTTTTTGTATAATCTTTAGCAAAACTTGGTGCTGTTAAAATTAAAATAATGCTTATAATATATTTCAAATCATCTCCTGTAAGTTAAATTATACAGTTAAAAAATAAATTTGCAAAATATTTTTCACATGAAGGATGCGTTTAACTAAGAGTAAACTCTAAACTTCCATAACTTTTTCCATTTATCTGCAATTCTACTTTGTGCATCCCGCTATAGAATTTTCTTGTTGTCATGTTGACTTTAAATAGATGCTTTTTTACTATTTTGATAGATTCTTCTGATTTTATAGAGAGTTTTTTTATTTTGTGAACTTTTGGGCTTAGTTTTCTAGATTTTGTTTGAAAATGCAAGATATAATCTACTATCAGCCCTTCATCTTTTTTGCCAACTATTTCAAAATCAAATTCTACTGCTTCCCCTATAACGACTTCTGTTTTTTTAATGTTAAAATTTTTGATCTCAATTTTGGGATTTACACTAAATCCTAAAAAAGCAAGAGCATCTTTGCTCCCCTCTTTGATAAGAGTTCTAAGTGCATGATTTATGATAAATTCTATCTCTTTTTTATCTTGTTTGTTTGAACTTTTCCATCTTTTTAATGTTTCAAGTACTAAGGGTGCGTCTATCTTTGAGATATCATTTAGATGATTTGCCACAGACCTTGTCACATAGCGAGTCTTATCAAAATAGAGATTTTCAAGTATAGGAAAATTATCATGATAATCTATCTCTATCTTTTTAGCCCACGGAAGTTTTACACGAAGTCCTTCAGATGCAACTCTTCTTTGGTGGTAATTGTCTGAGAGTGAACACTCACAAAGCATTTTATAACTCTCTTTTGGAAAGTTGTTGATAAAATCTCGTATAGAAAACTCTATAGAAAACCGTTTTGTCATCTCTTTCAAAGCCAAAAGTGAAAAATCAAGATGCTCTTTTGTGCATCCAAACTCTGCTACATATTCACTATAAGGTGAATAGATAAAATCTCCAAAATCATCATCATTTTTATCAGCATCTAACTCTTGTGGCAATGCATCTAGAAGGATATTTGTAGCGACTATATAATCATCAGGCAGATACTTTTTGAACATGTCTTTTATGTGAAATATCCGCTCCTTTAACTCTAGTTCTGGGAACTTTGAGATAACTTCATCTTCAAATGCAACTCTTTTGAACCCTTTATAAACTGTTTCAATTTCTAAAGCTATTTTATTTACTTTTTTAGCATTAAACAAATCATCTTTCATAGAGTATTTTTCAGCCATTATTTTAACTCAATTCCAAGACTTTTAAGAAGTCTTACTGCTTCATATCTGTTAAATTTTGCCCCTTTGAGTTTACTCATCTTGATATCTATATCAAAATTAAGAGCGTCTGCAAAATTTGCCTCTCTTAAATCACTATTTCTAAAGAGTGCTTTTTCAAAATCTGTAGCATAAAAATCTACCTTTTTTAAATTTGTTTCTTGAAAATCAACCTCTTTTGCCTCGCACTCTCTAAGAAACATCCCTTCTAATTGTAATCCCCAAAAAGAGGAATCATTTAAGACGCATCTATGAAATTTCATCGGACGAATAGTCAAGCTTTCCCAAGAAGCTTTTGTCCAATCAACACCTATAATCTTACAATCTTCAAACCTAACATCTGAAAATTGACTATCAAGTACTCTCATAAGACTAAGATTGCAATGTTTAAAACTACACCCTACAAATCGGCACTGTTTAAATAAAATATGGCTAAAGTTACAATCTTCAAAACTACAATCATCAAAATCTTTTCCAATTATCTCTTTAAAAGAGAGATTAAGATTTTTAAACTCTTCTGCAAAAAGATCAGTTTCATTACTTATCATCATCTTTCCTAAATCTTGGTTTTGAACTTTTAAATTTTGTCTGGAATCTTATCATCTCTTTAAATGGATTTAAAAACTGTTTTAGAGATTTTAGCGAAATATTTTCTTGTTTTTGTGTAGTTAATATTTCTAATACACAAAGAGTTGATTCCATAGTTGAAAGAGCCTCTTTAAAGGGTTGGCGTTTAAAATTATAGGCCGAAACTTTAGTGTGTGTAAATGAAATTTTTGGTAAAGTTTGTAGGTTTTTACTTAATCTCAAAATTGGCTTAGAGCTATCCCAAGTTGCATCTATTATAAAAATCACCAACTGTTTATCCTCAAGATTTAACTTTTTTTTATTTATGCAGATGCTATCAATCGTTGGATAAAGAATAACACAGTAATTTTTTGTATAGTCAATAATTTCATTGATTTTATTATGATTTGAAAAATCTATTCCTACAAAAAGCTCAGAGTTTTTTAGTGAAAGGTATGTTAATCTACCAGTATTGTTTTTGATATATTTAAACTCTTTTGGATGCATAAGAATTATAAACTTTGTCTTTGTTTCTATAGGGTTTATCTCTTTACAAAGACACGAGTTTTTGGGACGGTTACAATCATAACACATTTGGCGGTAATTCATGAGAGTATTTTAGAGAAAATTTTATAAAATACTCTCATGAATATTTCAAAAACTCTTTTAACCAACCTTATAGCTCTCATTATTACTATTTTAGCTTTTGTCGTACCGCAAAATCTTTCGCAGTTTTTCTTATATACTGGTCTTTTTGCCCTCTCTGGTGCTATTACAAACTATATCGCAATCCATATGCTCTTTGAAAAAGTACCATTTTTTTATGGTTCGGGTGTTATAGAGCTTAAGTTTGAGTCGTTTAAAAAAGCCATCAAAGAGATGATAATGAGGCAATTTTTTAGCTCCGAGCAGTTAAATAAATTTTTTGCCAAAGAGGAGCAAAAGATAGACTTAGCACCACTTGTCCAAAGTGCTGATTTTTCCCCTGCATTTGACGCCCTAACCAAAACCATTATGGAGTCACAATTTGGTAATATGCTTGGCATGTTTGGCGGAGAGAGTGCTTTGGAAAATTTACGAGAACCATTTAGTGGTAAATTAAAATCAGCTGTTATAAAAATAGTTTCAAGCAATACTTTTAAAACACAACTAAATCACCATTTAAAAAGCTCATCATTAAGTGATGATTTGATGGACTCTATCGAAAAAATAGTAGAGACAAGACTAGATGAACTCTCACCTAAAATAGTAAAAGATATGATGCAAGATTTGATGCGAGAACATCTTGGATGGCTTGTTGTTTGGGGTGGAGTTTTTGGTGGAATTATTGGATTGGTATCATCATTTTTACTTTAATATTTCATTTTGAAATATTTTTTAACTAAAATAAATATTTATGTATAATTCTAGTAAAGGATAAGTATTGAAACCAAATAGTATAGAGCTTTTTGCAGGTGCTGGAGGATTGGCTCTTGGCTTAGAAAAGGCAGGAGTCAACCATGTTTTGCTAAATGAGATTGACAAATATGCATTAGCTAGTTTGCAGACAAATAGATTAAATAAGGTTTTTTGGTAGAAAATATTTGTTGGCTTTTAAGTCATGATGGAGGAAAAACTTTGCAAAGTATGATAGGCGTATTTAAAGAGCTAGGCTATCATATATTTGAGCCAAAAGTTTTAAAAGCTATTTATCACAGAGTACCATAAAAACGAGAGAGACTTTTTATAATTTGAGTGAAAAAAGAGGTGTTTGGTGTTTGGGTTGATTCCTCCTAGAGGGTATTGGAGAGATTTACCTCTTCATCTTCAAGAAGAGTATATGAAAAAGAGTTTTTATCTTGGTATGATGGGTTTTAAAGTCCAGCTTCGCTCATCATCTCTGATTGATAGTGTGTAATGAGAGGGTCGATTATTTCATCAAAGAGACCACCTTCTAAGATTGCATCTAGTCTATAGAGAGTTAAGTTTATTCTGTGGTCTGAGATTCTGTTTTGTGGGTAGTTGTAGGTTCTAATCCTCGCACTTCTATCTCCGGAGCCTACTTGGGATTTTCTATCGGCTGAGTTTTCGTCGAGTTGTTTTTGCATCTCGTGGTCGTAAAGTCTTGCTTTTAGGACTTTCATCGCTTTTTCTCTGTTTTTGTGTTGAGATTTTTGATCTTGGTTTGTTACAACTAGACCTGTTGGAAGGTGTGTTATGCGGATTGCACTATCGGTTGTATTTACTGACTGTCCGCCACATCCTGATGCTCTCATTGTGTCTATCTTTAAATCACCCTCATCAATCTCTATCTCAACATCATCAACTTCTGGCATAACAGCGACTGTGATAGCTGAAGTGTGTACTCGTCCTTGAGATTCGGTTGCTGGTACTCTTTGGACTCTATGAACTCCGCCTTCGTGTTTGAGTTTGCTGTATGCTCCCTCTCCCTTTATGAGTGCTATCATCTCTTTATATCCATCAACTGTTCCTTCAGATGAACTCATGATTTCTACTTTCCAGCCATTTGTCTCTGCGTATCTTACATAAGCTTTGAAGAGGTCTCCGACAAAAAGTGCAGCTTCATCGCCACCTGTTCCTGCTCGCATCTCAAGGTAGATATTTCTATCGTCATTTGGGTCACGAGGGAGTAAAAGAACTTTTATCTCCTCTTCTATCTCTATTTTTCTAGGTTCTAACTCTTTTAACTCATCTTTTGCTAACTCTCCAAGCTCTTTATCTTCAAGCATCTCTTTGTTGTCATCGATGTTTTGACAAACTTCAAAGTATTCTTCAGCTTTTTCTTTGATAGGTTGAATATTTGATTGTTCACGAGATAATTCAGTCATTTTTGCAATATCACTAGAAATTTGAGGAGAACATAAGAGTTCACTTATCTCGTTGTATCTATCAAGAAATGGCTGGAGTTTTGATTTTAGCATAAAAGGAGGTTAGTAAAAAAACTGCTTACGCAGCTTTTTCACTTATTGATTTTACAAGTTTAGAAAGTCTACTCACTTTTCTAGCCGCTGTATTTTTCTTCAATATTCCCTTACTTACATATGCATGGAAGTTTTTGTTCGCATCTTTAAAAGCTTCGTTTGCCTTTTCTACATCTCCAGCTTCTACAGCCTCTTTTATAGCTCTAGTGATGTTTTTAATTCTTGTTTTATAGAACCTGTTTCTCTCAGTTCTTTTGATAGTTTGTCTTGCTCTTTTTAGTGCAGATTTATGGTTTGCCATTATCTAGCCTTTGTTGAATTTTAGTACGGGATTATAATAGAACAATTATAAAATATAGCTGAATTTAATTAAATTTTAATATCGGTCGATATATACTGTAGTAATAAAATACAATATATTAAATTAAAGAGAGATAACTATGGAACTTTTTGGAACAGATGGTGTTAGAGGAATGGCAGGGATAAAACTTACTGCAGAGGTTGCTATGAGGCTTGCGATGGCAGCTGGAATCTACTTTAGAAGAACTTCTATTACAAATAAGATTTTAGTTGGAAAAGATACTCGAAAAAGTGGTTATATGATTGAGAGTGCGATTATATCAGGTTTAACTGCTGTTGGTTTTGATGTTAGGCAAATAGGTCCTATGCCTACTCCTGCTATCGCGTTTTTAACAGAAGATTTAAGATGCGATGCTGGGATCATGATTAGTGCTAGTCACAATGAGTATCAAGATAATGGGATTAAGTTTTTTGACAAACGAGGAAATAAACTAAATGAAAATATAGAAGCAGAGATTGAGAAAATCTATTTTGATGATGAGATGATAAGAACTAACCAAGCTACACATATGAATATTGGTCAATCAAGAAGAATCGACGATGTTATCGGAAGGTATATAGTTCATATCAAAAACTCTTTACCAAAATCTATGACTTTACATGGGCTTAGAGTAGTTTTAGATGTGGCAAATGGAGCAGCGTATAAAGTAGCTCCTATAGTATTTACAGAACTTGGTGCTGATGTGATGACAATGAACGATACTCCAGATGGACGAAATATAAATGAAGGGTGTGGAGCTTTGCACCCTGGTCGTCTTGGTGCAGAGGTTAGAAGGCTTAGGGCTGATATTGGTTTTGCTTTTGATGGAGATGCAGATAGGATTGTTGTTGTTGATGATAAGGGACAAATAATAGATGGAGATAAACTCTTAGGTCTGTTGGCAGTACATCTAAAACAACAAGATCAGCTTACAAATAATGGTGTTGTTGCAACAGTTATGAGTAATCAAGCCCTTGAAGATTTTTTAACAACTGAAAATATAAAACTTTACAGATGCAAGGTTGGGGATAAACATGTTTTAGAAGTTATGCAAAAAGAGGGGTTAAATTTTGGTGGTGAACAAAGTGGTCATGTGATACTTAGTGATTATGCAAAAACAGGAGATGCCCTAGCGGCTGCCCTTCAAGTTGTAGCATATGTTTTAAAGAGAGGGAAAAAAGCCCATGAAGTTTTAAATCCATTTGAAAATTATCCTCAGATATTAGAAAATATAAAAATAAAAAATAAAATTCCTCTAAAAGATATTAAAGGGTATGATGAGATAGTTAAATCTCTTGAAAATTATAATATTCGTTTCTTGATAAGATATTCAGGGACAGAAAATCTTTTAAGGATATTACTAGAAGGCAAGGAGAGTGTTTTGGTTCGTAAAAAAATGGATGAGCTTTTGGAATTTTTTGGAAATAACTTAAATGCCTAAAAAATACAAATTTTTTTTTATAGCTTTAGTTGTTATATTTGTCGTCGACCAGATAATAAAGTCTATTTTTATCGGTGGATTTGATTTACCTGGTGATTGTATCTCTTTGACTTTAGCTTATAATAAAGGTGTAGCATTTTCAATGTTTGCATCTCTTGGAGCCTATTTAAAATATATTCAAATTGTACTTATTGGTTCCGTTCTTGCGTATATCTTTTGGGATAAGGAGCTTTTACAAGAACACTCAATTGCACTTGGCTTACTTATGGGTGGAGGAATTAGTAACTTACTTGATAGATTTGTGCATGAGGGCGTAGTTGATTATATTTATTGGCATTGTGGATTTGATTTTGCTATTTTTAATTTGGCTGATGTGATGATAAACTTGGGTGTTATTTTGATTTTATGGAAAACATTTAGGAAAAAAGAGACTTCGTGAGAATAGTTTTACTTTTTGTACTTTTTATCTCTAGCCTTTTTGCATCTGATCCATATAAAAATATCACGCATTTTACACTAGATAATGGTTTGAGTGTTTATCTTTATCCTGATAATAAAGCGAAAAATATACAGATAATTGTAGATGTTAAAGTTGGAAGAAAAGTAGAAAACAGAGAAAATGCAGGCTTGTCGCATCTAGTTGAGCATATAGTTTTTAGAGATCAAAGAGTAAAAGATAAGGATTATTTGAATCTTTTTAAAGATGAGGGTGCTACTTATGTAAATGGTTATACAAAACTATATAAAACTCAGTATCTAACTACTATCAGTGCTGATAAATCTTACTGGATTGTAGAGCAATTTGCACAGATGCTTTTGGATAAGAATGTCACAAATGAGGATTTGAAATCAGAGAGAGGAGCACTTCAAGTTGAGATAGGCGAGGTGACCTGGGTAGATAAGTATGTACCTAGTTTTTGGAATTTGTTTGTGAATATTAAACATGTTCTTCCTCCGTTGGAGAATTTTTATAAAGATGAGTTTAGTATTGATGTAAAGGATGAAGAGAGAAAATATACTCCCAAGTCACTTTATCGACAAAATAATCAAAAATTCACACTTCAAGAAGTGATGAAACATTATGATGACTACTACTATCCATCAAACATGATACTAAATATCACTGGAAATTTTGATTTAAATCAAATGAAAAATACAATAGAAAATAGTTTTGGAAGATTTACAAAAAGCAGTGGCAAAACAATAGAAAAAAAGCACAGAAAAGTTGCTATACTTAATCAAAAACCTTATGAGCGATATGATATTAGTTTGGATGAAAATAGTGCTAGTGTCGGTGCAAAATTTATCTCTAATGACCCAAAAAAAATTATTATCTTAGATAGCTATGTTAAAGATTTAGGCAATAGATTAAATAAAGTTTTTAGAAATAAAAATGGAGAGAGTTACGGTGTTTTTGGATATACTTCACAGTATCATAATGCAGCTGTAGCTTTTATAAACTTCAATGCTCCTCATAGTGCGTTTGATAAAAATATAGAGTATGTAAAAAACCAAATCCAAAAAGAGAGCAACGGAGAACTTACAGATAAAGAGATAAAAGAGGCATTAAAGGCTTCTAAAGTAGAGTATAGTGCAATAGAACATGACACAGACTCTTTAATGGATATGATATTTAATTATCAGAATTTTAATAAAATGTTTGATGAAACAAAAACACCCTATGAAATTTTAAACTCCATAACTCCACAAGAGTTTAAATCTGTAGTCAAAGAGACTTTTGTTTCACCAAACTATTATCAAAAACTTTATCGGGATTATTATCTTTTTCCTTATGATTTTGTAATTTTCTTTTCTTTTCTACTTTTATTAACGCTTTATGTAGTATATCGACTTTTTAGCATTCGTATAGATAGGCGAAATATTAGGATGCAAAGAAGATTAACGGGCTTATTTTTATCAGTTTTGATGATATTTTCATCGATTATATTTGCAGGTATTTTGACGGCATGGCTTGTTTACTTTGTGCTTAAAGTTTTACCAATAAGTTATTTATGGGTAAATGGTTATGATATGCCAACTTCTTATATAGTCTATTTAATTGATTTTGCATTTTCACTTTTAATCACTTATATCGTTATAAAACTCTTTTTTAATTGGCTCTATATTAAACTTTATGTTACAGAGCATTCACTTATTTTAAGTGGCGTTAAAAATAAATATATAAAACATCAAGATATTAAATCATTTGAAATAGTACCTTGGAAATTATCTTTGTGGCGAGAGATTCATGGTATGTCATTACTATTTTGGAAACCCCTTTTAAAAGTAACTTCAAATCATAATGATGTAGTCTATTTAAGAGCTAATAATGTAGAGCATTTGAAGTATGATTTAGAGTCTATTATTTTTCAAGAAGATAAAAAGAGAAGGATATTTGGATAGCCTTCTCTACTGCGTGCATAAAAAACAGACAATTGCTTAACTAAAAAGTAAAAATATGATTAAAAATTAATCAATAAACTGAACGAATTCTGTAAAAAAATTGATTTAAGTCAAGAAAATTTCTCCAATAAAAAAGTTATAATCAACGCTTCTTATATTTATTAAAAGGAGGTTTTATGACTGATTCGTTAGATGTACTTAGTACATTGAAAGTTGCGTATACGATATATACGCTTATTATCATATCTTTATTTGCTTGGTTTGCATACAGTATTGCAGCAGAGCATAAACCAAAAGGGATTGTGAGGGTACCATTTTATGGCTATATAGCTTTTTTGGTTTTTATAGGAGTATCAATACATATCTTGACATTTAATAAAGTTCCGTGGGTTGAGATGGATTTAAAAAGAGATGATATCAAATTTGATCAAGTTTTTCATATTTCAATGGCTGATCATAAGTTTAAACTTCCCAAAGAAAAGATGGTTATCGAGTGTGAACAAAAGATATTGTTTGAAGTTGAAAGTGATGATTTAACCTATGGTTTTGGTCTTTTTAGACAAGGTGGTACTATGGTATTTCAGATGCAAGTTGTTCCAGGTAGTAGAAATGACATACTTTGGGAGTTTCATAAAAATGGAGTTTATGATATAAGGTCTACCGAATATTCAGGTCCAAAGGGTGCTAAAATGTTTGAAGATAGAGCTGTTGAAGTTAGAGGCTGCGATGTCAGTGAAAAAAGTTAAGGGGATAGATGATGAATTTTAAAGAGACATTGATTAATGGAGAACAAGGAGCTTTTAAACCAGACAGTATGACTCCTTTACAGAAAGTTACCCTTAGAGCCGTTGTGATTGGTTTGCTATTTTATGGTCTTGCTGCGGTTGAGGGTATGATGATGAGGGCCGCTCAAATAACACCTATAGAGGCACTAAATGCGGAGCATTACTTTTCAATTTTGACTGTACATCCTATCATAGGAATTTTCGGGTCAACTTATATGATAGTTTTTGGTGCATTTACCTTTTTGGTGCCATATCTTATGAAGAAACCACTATATAGTATAAAGATTGCAAATTATACCTGGATGCTTATTGCTTCTGGTTCAGTTCTTGCATGGCTTGCGGGTTTTATTTATCAATACGCTCCTCTTTATACTCTATATTGGCCACTTCCTGTTGATTTTAAACAGTTCTCTTTGATTGGTGGTGCTATGTTTATCATAGGTATTGCACTTATTATGGTAGGAACTATTTTATTTATTGTTAATCTTTATGGAACTATTTTTTCTAAAAAACCAGGTGAAGAAAAAAGGGAGATGAAAAAACTTCTGATTTCAGCTTTTGGTATTGATGGACTTTTGAACCTTATCAATAAGATGCAAGGAAAACCACCATATGCAAAAGAGCCAGCAGTTTCACTTCCTGTAGTTGCTATATTTAGAGGAACTATTGATACTTTCTTGGATGCATTAGTGATTCTAAGTTGTGGTATTTTAATACTTGTCTATATCTTTTCAGAGATGGGTGGAGTATCACTTGATTATAAGTCTATAGATGCACTTTTATATAAAAACTGGTTTTGGTGGGGGCTTGATTTAATAGCTGATGGGCTTGTTCTTATCTATGTTGCTGGTACTTGGTATCTTCTTGCTATGCTTATAACTGGTAAAAAACTTTTTATGGAAAATATCGCAAGAGCTGCACTTTTAGTAGAGCTTATTGTTTCATGGGCAGTTTGGTCTCATCACCTTATGTCAGATCAAGGTCAACCAAACTTGATGAAAGTAGTTTCGGGAGAGATGGTAACAGCGTTTGAACTTGTAACTCAAGGAATTGCTATATTTATCACACTTATGACACTCTGGCGTGCTAGACCACTTAAGATGACAAATGAGTTAAAGTTTTTACTTGCAGGAATGTTGGGTTTTGCTTTGGCGGTTCCAGCTGGAATACTTCAAGCAGATTTAGGATTAAACAGAGTTTTACACAATACTCAGTGGATTATAGGACCACATGTTCATGTTGCTATACTTGTGGGTCTTACTATGACACTTTATTCGGTTATTTATACTCTATTTCCGATACTTACAAATGGTGCAAAGCTTTATAGCCAAAAGTTGGCAAATATTCACTTCTGGCTACACTTAGTTGGTGGTATAGGAATGGGTGCATTTATGGGAATGGCAGGAATTGACGGTATGCTTAGACGAGCCATGTATTCTGAAGGTGAATTTAGTACTTATATGATACTTGCGGGTATTTGTGGTTTAATGCTACTAAGTGCATGGTTCATTTTTATGTTCAATGTTATTATGAGTGTGGGGCTTAAAGGGCTTATTGGTATATACATGCCAACTAAACTAAAAACTAGTGACTCTGTTCCTGCATCCGAAGCAGGGGCAACTCCAACAATAGAAGATGAAAAGAATAGAATTTAATAGAAAAATATTAGCACTCAAGATAATGATATTTTGAGTGCTAATTAAAAAGTAGGAGGAAAACTTGGTAAATATTGATAAAGTACCAAAACAGATTATAGAAGATGGGCTTTTTAGTTATATCTATGATGAGATATGTGAAGAGGCAAATCTAAAAGAGATGAGTGAAGAGCAGATAAGAGAGTATTTACTAAAAAATCCAAAGTATTTAGATGAGTATAGAAGATTAAATAAAGATATAGAAATTACCAATATTCATTTGAAAGATTTTGATATTTCTAATGATGAAAAAGGTGAATCTGTGGAAATAAAAAGAGAGATAAATGAAAATGCAGATAAATTAAGAGGTTTAGAAAAATATTCTTTAAGCTCAAATGATAGTGCTTACCCTATTTGGATAGGTTCTTTGGCTGTGTTTGGGATATTTTCAATTCATAACTTTTTTGGACTTTTTACAGATGTTTATCACTCTATGCCAGTTCTCATTTATGGTTCATATGTTTTTATAATTATTTATGCCTTTTATATGTATAAAAAAACTCTTAAAAATCATGATAAAAAAAACAAACAGTATAAAGTTATTTTTAATCAGACAAAAGAGTTGATAGATAGTGGGATGCAAAAAGGTTATTTTACTAGAGATGAGATTTATGAGTAAATCTACTTTATAAGTGTATATATTATAGAGGAAATGGCGATAACAATTGCAAATATTTTAAGTCCTCTTTCAAATGTCATTTTTTGCCTTTATTTTTATTTTTGAGTATTGTATCTAATAAACCCAATTTATACCACTTGTTGTGATGATTTCCGTCCAAGGACCATCAGGAACATCTTTATACTCTACAAATATCCAATCTATTTTATCAATGCCATCTAAGTCAAGATAATCTCTTACCGCTGGAGATACATCAAATCCTGCATTTTCATTTATCTGATTTTTAGGTTTTTTTGTACCAAAAACATAATCTATATCATTTTCTCCAAATGGTCCTACATCTTCCCATTGAGCATATGCTACTTTGCCATCTTTGTTGATTATTTTAACCCACCTATTTTTACAAATTGATTGTTTTTTATCATCGTTTGGAGTTGCCCATGGGATATAAGATAAATTTGCTTTTTTAGTTCCATTTTTTTCAAAATCATTGTAAGGCAAAGCAAAATAGAAAGGGTTCTCTTTTGGTGTAAAGCTAGCTGGATGATAACCATCTCTCTCATTGGGTGTATCAACTCCGCCAAAAGATGAATTCCACTCACCATTCCAAGCACTATATACATTTGATATATGTCCATTTTCACTATTTGGTGGTTCACCTGCCCAAAAAACTGTTGCAGTGATATTTTTATGTATTATATACTTTTCAGAAGTATTATTCCCACAGCCAGCTAAAAATAGCACTACAAATATATAAAATGGTATTTTCATAAATCACATCTAAAGTCGATATTTTCAGGAAGTGTTATATTGTCAGAGATTATGCCTATGCGACCCTCGCTTGATACTTTGATGCGAATATCTACAGCTCCTTCTTGAGTAGCTGGACAATAGTCTATTTTGTAAAAACTATCTCCCCAATCTGAAAGTTCTAAACTTAAATCATCAAAAGCACCATCAAGTTCACTATTTTGACTAACTGGGATATATTTATCTCTTCCTATGGCTGAGAGAACCCTTGTATCAACATTACCTAAACCAATTGTGTAATAATATAATCCTTTATGAGCATTCATAAAATCAAACATCTTGCTCTCTGAAACTATTTCTGCAGAATCTCTACCATCGGTAAAAACTACTATAGATGCAAATTCAAAATGTTCAAGGTTTCCATTATTTTGAGGACTATAGTTGTCATAATTACAATTTCCAACCCATTGACAAGCCACTTTTGTAGCTTCTATGACCGCACCATTTAAGTTTGTGGAGCTAAAACCTTCAAGCTCAGTTCTTCTAAATGTTGGGTCATAAAGTTGATTTAAGCCATCTTTGAGTTCTGATTTGTTATTTGTAGCTGATGAAGTTCTTGAAGTTACTAATGCTGTGATGGTTGTTTTAGAGTTAAAATAGTATATAGCAACATTTTGATTTTCATTTACAGTATTGTCAATAAATGTTTTTGCAGATTCTACTAACTGATAACAAAGATTTTTATCTTTTTCTAGCTCATTTTGTAAACTACCACAGTCACTAATCAAAGAGCCCGAAAAATCTAAAAGCAATAAAATATTGTTTGTTGTAACTCTGCTATCTTTATCTAAAATAACTTTTGCTTCACTAGACGCAGTATTAGAGTTATTCTCATATATCTCATAAGTAATATTTTGAAGATTTCCAATTGGTCTGCCTTCTCTATCCTTAGATTGGGCAAGTAAACTATAGTGACCTTTATCTACATAGCTATTACCATTTTTATCTACAAGCTGACTTTTGGATTTGATATCAAAGATAATATCGCCACTATCAATTGCCGGAGCACCCAAAGTTTTTAACTTACTTGCTTCATCTCCAACTCTTCCACATCCAAAAAAGATGATAAAAATGATAGGTATTATAAAATATTTTTGCATTTTGATACTCCTAATAAAATTTTTTTTATTAAATCATTATATCGGAAATGTTTTTTAATTTAGGCAATGCTCTACACATTAACCACACAGCCAATAGTATATAATTTCACACAATTAAATACAGAAGGGTTAAAAGTGTTAAAAAGAACAATATTTCTAAGTTCGCTTCTTATCTCAACTAGCTTCTCTTTAGGGCTTGATGAGATTGTAAAAGATGCTTTGGTAGAAAACTTTGAAGTGCAAAAGTTGCTAAAAGATATTGATATTGCACAGCAGAGTATAGAACTTTCCACAACTTGGGCAAATCCTATGGTTACATTTGGTGTAAATGATGTTCACTTTGATGAACCATTAAGAAGAGACAAAGAAGCTATGCAAACTCAGTATATATCACTCTCTCAGATAGTTCCTATAAACAATAAATTAGGAAAAAAAAAGGTGATTTTTAAAGAGGCAAAAGTGATTAGCAAGTTCTCTTTGGAAGATAAAAAACTCTATCTCTCCTCAAAAATAAAAGAGCTAGGTTATTCCATCATCATAACCAATAAAAAAATAGAACTTTTAAAAAGATATCAGGTAAACACAAAAGAGTTAGAGAACATTGCCTATATGTTGTATGAGAGTGGACAGACAAAACAGACAGTTCCTTTAAATGCAAAACTTTTAAACTCAAAACTGCAAATCCAGATGCAAAATCTAGAGTATAAATTAAAATCTCTAAAGATAAAACTAAAAGAGTTAACCTATAAAGATATCTCTTCTATTGAAGCAGATTTAGATAAAAAAAGTGATTTTATTGCAGATATAGAGTTGCATCCTGCAATTCAAGCTCTCAAAACAGAGGTTAAAAAACAATTAGCAGTTGCAAAGTTTAAAAAAGCTCAAGAGATTCCAGATGTAAAGGTTAATCTTGGGTACTTTCAAAGAGAAGGTAGAGAGGATTATCTCTCTGCTTCTGTAAACTTTGCTCTCCCTGTTCGTGGGATTGAAAGCAAAGAAGAGACGATAGCAAGATATAAAGCTTTACGCTCAGAAGATAAGTTGCAGACTCTTAAAATTACTTTTCAATCAAACTTAGATTTACTAAAAGAGAAGATGCAAACATCATATAGCAATTATGAAACGCTCCTACATGATATGAAGGGGCAAAAAGAGTATATAGGTCAAAATCTAGCTCTTCATGCACAGTTAGGACATATGAATAGTATAGATCTTATTCAAAATATCAATGACACTATATCTTTAGAGATGATGGCATTTGATGAACTTAACAATTACTTTGTTTCATATGCAAAAAGTTTATATTTTAAAGGAGAATTATAATGAAGATTTTTATAACTGCGGTAATGTTAGCTTTAGCACTAGATGCAAAAATCATAGAGGTAGATCAGCTTTTTAATAAAAAAATAGTAAGCGTTAAAGAACAAAATATCTCTATAAAAAAGAGATTTTATGCAAATACAGTTATTGATGAAAGTAAAGTTGTGGATATAGTCACAAGATATGATGGTTTTATAGATAAGCTCTATGCTGATAAAACACTTATGTATATTGACAAGAGTAGACCGCTTTTTAAGATATATTCAGATGCTGTTATATCAGCACAGATGGAGTTGCTTCTAGCTAAAAAGATACAAGGTAGAAGTAGCTCTTTGTATAAAAGTGCATACAATAAATTAGTAGCTTTTGGGCTTAGCAATAAAACATTAAGAAGCATTAAGAATAGTTCTAGAAAAATAGAAAACTTTGATGTTTATTCTCCTGTAAGTGGCTTTGTTATGCAAAAAAATATCAATGAAAAAGGTTTTGTTAAAAAGGGAAAATTACTGTTTCAAATTGTAGATTTGAGTGAACTTTGGGTTATTGTAAAGGTTTATCAAAAAGATTTAAATTTTATACAAAAAGGTATGGATGCAATTATCAAAATAGATGGTGTTGATGAAAAGATAAAAGGTAAGGTAGATTTTATCTACCCAAAAATTGATAATAAAACTCAAACTATTGATGTTAGAGTCATCATTGAGAATAAAGAGCAAAAACTATTTCCTAATATGTTTGCCAAGGTAGATTTTTCTAAAGCTCCAAAAACTCTTCTTACACTTCCTCGAAGTGCAGTTTTAACTAAGGGTGATAAACATTTTGTATTTAAACCAATTGACGAAAAAGAGTTTGAGCCAGTTAGTGTTGTGGCAAAACGAATAGATAGCAAAAAGTTTGAGATTATCAGTGGCTTGAATAAAGGTGATAAAGTTATCGACAAAGTACTGTTTATGCTTGATAGTGATGCTGTGACAAATGGTCTGTATGACAGTGATGAAGATGAGGATTGGTAGTTATGGTTGAGAAAATAATTGATTTTAGTATAAAGAACAAATTTTTAGTTTTACTTACAACTTTAATGTTGCTAGGTTTTTCTGTATGGTCTATAAAAGAGACTTCACTAGACGCACTTCCAGATCTCTCACCTCCACAGGTTATAGTTCAGGTAAAGTGGAAAGGACAATCCCCTGCCACTATCGAAGAGCAGGTGAGTTATCCACTTATATCAAATTTGCTATCTTTGCAAAATATTGATACAGTAAGGGCTATGAGCAGTTTTGAGAATGCTCTTATATATATCATCTTTAAAGATAAAGCAGATATTTACGATGCAAGAACAAGGGTGCTAGAGCAACTCTCACAACTCTCTGCTGGTTTTCCAAAAGGAGCTGAGGTTACTATCGGTCCAGATGCAAGTGGTGTTGGTTGGGCTTATGAGTATGCACTTACTTCTAAAACTAAAAGCTTAGATGAGCTTAGAACTTTACAAGATTATTATTATAAATATGCTCTTTTGGGAGTTGATGGGGTTAGTGATGTTGCTCCTGTTGGTGGATTTATCAAAAACTATGAGATAACGCTAGACCAAGATAAACTTGTGCAGTATGATTTATCTATAAAAGATATTAGAAAAACTATTCAGATGAATAACAATGACCAAGGTGGTCGAATAATATTAGAAAATGGTTTTGAACATTTTATACAAGCAAGAGGTTACTTAACAAGTGTCGAAGATATAGAAAATATCACTATAAAATCCCCCAATGGACAACCATTAAAGGTTAGTGATATAGCAACTGTAAATATCACTTCAACTTCTCGAAGAGGTATGGCTGATCTTAATGGCGAAGGCGAAGTTGTTGGGGGAATTGTAATCGTAAGATATGGCGAAAACCCTTATGCAGTTATAAAAGCGGTCAAAGAGAAATTAAATACTCTAAATATAGAAGATGTTAAGGTGGTAGAGACTTATGATAGAAGCTCGCTCATTGATAAAGCTATAAATACCCTAAAGACGACTTTAATCGAAGAGAGTATTATAGTTATGATAATAGTAGCTCTGTTTTTACTTCATTTTAGAAGTGCTTTGATTATCATCATAACTTTGCCAATCACGGTTGCTTTTACATTTGCTTTTATGAAACTTTTTGGTCTTGGCTCAAACATCATGAGTCTTGGAGGAATTGCTATAGCTATTGGAGCGATGGTGGATGCAACTATCGTAATGGTGGAAAATGCCCATAAATATCTTCATAAGCTCATTTTAGAAAAAGGTGAAATAAGTAACGAAGATAGAGTAAAAGTGATAGTAAAAGCTGCCAAACAGGTGGGGCGTCCAATATTTTTTGCTCTTATCTTGGTTGTAGTTTCGTTTTTACCTATATTTGCACTTAGTGGACAAGAGGGAAAACTTTTTACACCACTTGCTTTTACTAAAACATTTGCTATGATAAGTGGTGCATTTATATCTATAACATTAGTTCCTATTTTGATGATATTTTTTATAAAAGGCAAGATTATACCAGAAGAGCGAAACTGGATAAACAGGTTTTTTACATTTTTGTATGTACCTCTTTTAAAATTCTCTTTGAAGGTTAGATATCTAGTTATTCTTGGTTTTATAGCTTGTATAGTTTTAACTTATCCACTTTATAAAAAACAAAATTGGGAATTTATGCCGATGATGAATGAACAAACTTTCATGTATATGCCTGTTACCCCTTATGGTATAGGTATAGATTTTGCAAAAGAATTGACACAAAAAACAGATAAAATCATAAAAAGCTTTCCAGAAGTTGATACAGTGTTTGGAAAAGCAGGACGAGCAGACACAGCAACCGACCCAGCACCACTTGCTATGATAGAGACAATCATACAGTTTAAGCCTCAAAGTGAGTGGCGAGAAGGAATGACATATAAAAGGCTTATGAATGAAATGGATGAAAAACTAAGAGTTGCAGGACTTATAAATTCATGGACATACCCAATAAGAGGGCGAATAGATATGCTTTTGACAGGTATCAGAACTCCTCTTGGAATAAAACTTTATGGAAATGACCACAATCTTTTAGAGGTCACCGCTATGGAAATCGAAAAAAGGTTAAAAGAGTTTGATAAGACACTCTCAGTCTCAACCGATAAGATAAACAGTGGATATTATCTTATGATAGATATAAACGATGAACTTTTAAGTAGATATGGGATTACAAAAAATGATATTTTAGAAACCGTAGGATATGCTGTAGGTGGTGCTAAAGTCACAACCATGTTAAAAGGATTAGAAAGATATCCAGTTTCACTTAGGCTAGAAGGGGATCAGAGAGAAGATTTAACAACACTAAAAAGAGTACAAATAAAAACAAAACTAGGCTTTTTCCCACTTGAGACTTTTGCAAGCCTTTACTACAAAGAGGGACCATCGGTCATAAAGTCCGAAAAAGGGATGAATGTAAACTTTGTCTATATCACCCCAAAACAGGGAGTTTCAACAAAACAGTACAAAGATGAAGCTCTAAAATTTTTAGAAGAGTTGAATCTTCCTGATGGATTTTACTATGAGTGGGCTGGACAGAGTGAATATCTAGAGAGTGCCATGGAGAGATTGGCATATATCATACCTGTAACATTGGTATTTATCTTTTTGCTAATCTTTTTTGCATTTGGAGGCAATCTTACATATACATCCATAATCTTTTTTACACTACCTTTTGCTCTAACAGGAGGGATTTGGTATCTTGACTTTTTGGATTTTAATATCTCAATAGCAGTAATTGTAGGCTTTTTAGCACTTCTTGGAATTGCTGCTGAAACTTCGATAGTGATGATGGTTTATCTTGATGAAGCGATGAAAGAGTTAAAAGAGAGGGGAGAAATATTTACAAATGAGCATATTTACGATGCAGTCTATCACGGAGCTGCTTTGAGGTTACGACCAAAGCTTATGACATTATTTGCCATTATAGCTGGTTTAGTTCCTATTATGTATATACATGGAGTAGGGAGTGAAGTGATGCAAAGAATCGCAGCACCAATGATTGGAGGCATGGCAACTTCAGCTGTGCTTACTTTGATAATCATACCTGCTATTTTTTATGTTTTGGCTCTTCATAGGAGGGAGAAGATGGTTGAGGCACTTTAATAATAAGATTTAATTATCTGTGAGAAAACACTATTTTCATATGAAAAAGAACTATATTTTCACCTTTTGGACTCTTTTTAAGCTCTCTTGCATAGAGTTCAAAACCCATATCGATATATAAAAATAGTGCATTTTCATTGTCTGCAAATACAGAAATTCTCACTTCTTTGAGATTATATTTATCTCTTGCTTGAGATATCAAATGAGTTACTAGTTTTCTACCTTTGCCTTTATCTCTTTGCTTGGTATCTATGAAAACATTACCTATAAAAACAAATTCATTTTCAAGAAAATCATAAAAGTTTGCAAAGCCGATAATTTTATCTTTTTCTATAAGGGCGGTAAAATCTTTTCTATCCTTATAGAGTTTTTTAACCTGTGAGACGGTTAAAGGGAATTTACCGCTTGGATATACAAAAAAGAGCTCATTTTCACTCTTTATAAGTTTGGAAATACTCTCAAAATCTTTTTCTGTTATAAGTCTTATTGTGTTCATATTCCTGTTATAGCTAAATTTTTTCCTCGATGCGTTTGACCATCAATTTCATTTCGAGTATTTCTTTTTGCAATGATTCAATAGTGGGTACTGCCTCTTTAACTTGTTTTTTCTTCTCATCTTCCTCTTTGATGGTAAATATTGCATCAACTATGATACCTATAAAAAGATTAACCATTATAAAAGTTACGATAAGTATAAATGAGATAAAGAAAATCCAAGCATAAGGAAAAACTTCCATAACTGGTCGTGAAATTCCCATTGACCAACTCTCAAGTGTCATAACTTGAAAAAGTGTGTACATTGTCTGCTCTAGTGTGCCAAACCATTGTGGAAATGCATCTGCAAAAAGATTTGTTGCGATGATTGAGTAGACATAGAAAAAGAGTAGCACTACCATAGAGATAGAGCCAATCCCTGGAATTACTTTTAAAAGTGCTGCTATGATAATTCGCATCTGAGGGACAATGGTCAATAATCTAAAAAGACGAAGAACTCTTAAAGCTCTTAAAATTGCTAAACCATCATTTGCAGGTATAAGTGAGATAGCAACAACGAAGAAGTCAAAAAGACTCCACGGGTCTTTAAAAAAATTAAGACGATGAGCATAAATACGAAGGATAATCTCTATCGTAAAAATTCCAACAATGATATTATCTATCAAAGTTATTAAAGTTCCGTGTGTTGCCATGATGGATTCATATGTAGCAAGTCCTAATATCACACCATTTAAAACTATAAGGCAAGTGATGAAATATTGAAAATATTTAGCTAAGACTAGTGACTTTATCTGTTGATACATTCTTGAAAGTTCCTACTATAATTAAAATGTTTTTGTATTTCTAAACTGTGCTATTTCAGTCTCTACCATATCATCTATCATCCTTTGATAAATTTCACTTACAAGATTTGGTGATAACCCAAGAGAGAGTGCTTGATGACGAACTTTATTTAAAACATCATTAACTCTATCGTCTGCTTTAATTTCATCTATAGAGTGTTTAAAGTTTGCAGCTTGTTTAACATAATTTTTTCTTGAAGCTATAAGTTTGATGATATTTTCATCTACCTTATCTATCTCATCTCTTACCTCTTCTAAAGAGCTACAGGTTTTTATTTTCATTTTTTATTCCTTTTTCTCTTATTTTATCTTTTTTATGCTCAAAATTGTAGTGGTTAATTTTTAATCACTTTATTGAACTAAGATAACTTTTTTTAATGTTATACTTTTTGTACAAAATTTTATAGGAGTAATATATGAAAAGTATATTTAAACTTGGTTTATTAGCTTTACTGCCTGTTTCAGCTTTTGCTGAAGATGCAGTATTAAATAGTGGGGATACAGCATGGATGCTTGTTGCAACTGCATTTGTAATGCTCATGACACCTGCTGGTTTAGCACTTTTTTATGGTGGTATGACTAGAAGTAAAAATGTCTTAAATACTATGGGTATGAGTTTAATAGCTTTTGCCGTTGGTACGCTTGTGTGGGTAGTTGCTGGATATAGTATAGCTTTTGGTGAAGGTGACCTTATAGGGACTGGCAAGATAATGCTTAGCGGTATTACAAATGAGTCATTAACAGGTACTATTCCTGAACTTCTATTTGTAGCATTTCAAGGAACTTTTGCAGCGATTGCAGTTGCGATTGCTAGTGGTTCTATGATAGAGAGAATTAAATTTTCTACATTTATAATCTTTGCTGCTCTTTGGATTTTAGTTGTATATGCTCCTATAACACATTGGGCTTGGGGTGGTGGTACTACTTTAAACTTTGGTGAGATTGATTTTGCTGGTGGTACGGTTGTTCATATCAATGCAGGTGTTGCAGGTTTAGTTGTTGCTCTTCTTTTAGGAAGAAGAAAAGATTATGAAAAAGTAGCTATAAAGCCTTTCTCACCAGTTCTTGCCGTTCTTGGTGCAGTTTTATTATGGTTTGGTTGGTTTGGATTTAATGCAGGTAGCCAAGTTGCAGCAGATGGAACAGCAGCTAGTGCATTTTTAGTTACAAATGTTGCAGCATCTTTGGGTGTTATTGGTTGGCTATTGGCTGAGTGGATTGTATATAAAAAACCAACACTTATCGGTGGAGCATCTGGAGCAGTAGCAGGTTTGGTAGCGATAACTCCAGCTTCAGGTACTGCAGGTATGACAGGTGCATTAATCATCGGTCTTGTTGGTGGAATAGTTGGATTCTTTGGTGTTACTAAAGTTAAAAAAATGTTTAAAGCAGATGATTCGCTAGATGCATTCTGGGTTCACGGTCTTGTTGGTATTTGGGGTTCAATTGCTACGGCGATTTTTATAGCTTCTTATGCAATGCCAGAAGATTATAGTATGGGTGCTCAACTTATTTCACAATTTCAAGCGATACTTTTAACAATTGTTTATAGTGGTATCATGACTGCTGCGGTGTATTTCATAGCTACACTTGTTACAGGTGGTGGTAGAGTAGATGAAGAGACTGAGCAAAAAGGTCTTGATGAGAGTGTTCATGGTGAAAAAGCACTTAATTTATAATAGAGTAAAAGGATAAATTATGAGAAAGATAGAAGCAATCATCAAGCCATTTAAGCTTGATGATGTAAAAGAGGCATTAGTAGCTGCTCAAATCGAGGGTATGACAGTATCTGAAGTTAAAGGTTATGGACGACAGCAAGGACATAGTGAGCTATATCGTGGAGCTGAGTATGTAGTAGATTTTTTGCCTAAAGTAAAAATTGAAATTGTTGTATCTGAAAGTTTTGTAGATGCAGCGGTAAAAGCAATCACAGAAAATGCCAAAACTGGTAAAATTGGTGATGGAAAGATATTTATATCTTCAGTCGAAAGAACGATTCGTATAAGAACAGGTGAAGAGAACGAAGAGGCTCTTTAGTATAGATAGATGATGGATTACTCCATCATCTATTCTCTTTTATATGTTTGATGTATGACTCAATATTTTCTTCAAGCATAAGGCTATAATCATCTAAAAGCCTTTTTTTAATAACCTCTTTTTCCCCTTCAAAATCTTCACTTACTACTGATAATTCAAATGCACTATATCTAGCCGCCGCAAAGCGAAGAGCTGTTCCAACAGTTCCAGAGGTGTCTTTTTGTGAAAGATCATTTGCTAAGTTGATAAACTTATCAGCACAGTTATAAAGCTCTTTCATATCAAATTCTTGACTCATTTTAATTCCTTCTATAATTTTGTTTAATTTTACACTAGTTGCCCTAAAATATAAAAACATTTCAAAATGAAATATTTTTATGCTGTTTTTAACCATTTATATATAATAATAGTATAAATAAAATCAAGGAGAAAATGATGAGTACAGAAATAATCCCTTACCAATCACAAGCAGATGATAGTGAATTAAATGTTTATTATCATAACAACACTTTTTGGCTAACTTTAAATAACATGAGTCAACTATTTAATTGTAGTGCACAAAAAATTTATTCAACGCTAAAAGAGGTGAGTAAAAAAGATGCATTTGGCACAATGGTTGTAAACCAACATATAGAAGTTACTTCAAGTAGCGGTAAAAAATCTATTGGAAATTTTTACAATCTTGATATCATTATGGCAATTGGTTATAGGCTTAATCCAAATCAAGCAACAGAGTTTCGTTTATGGAGTTTGTTTATGATTAAAAACTATATATTTCAACAGGCAAAGATACAATATAGTGTAGTTGGGAGCCTTAAAAGAACATTCTCACATATGCTGAGTGCATAAAAGAGGTTTGCCTCTTTTATGCTACTGCTTTTTCAACAACCTCCATATATACAAATCCCATTTTTTGATTTACAAACATAATTTCACCTTCCATCTTCATAAAATATTGTCCTATCTGATGAGGTGTTATGACAATGTCATACTCTTTAAAAGCTTTTATAATATCTCTTCTTGAGGGATGATTTAGGTATCTATTTTTTCCAACTTTTATAAATTTATTTTGCTCTTTTGCCATTACTTTGGAGGCTTTTTTGATTTTTGTAAAAAGGCTGTCACTTAAATTCTCTTTTTCTAAATCTTGATGGGGATATTCCTTGTTTATTGATTTATCATTGTCATAGCTTTTCATTTTCATCATCTTTCTTGTGTTTGCTTGTACTTGTGGTGTGCCATTGACATTTGGGTTTGATTTTACGATCATAAATAGTAAAAAAGCTAAAATTCCATCTATGATTTCACCTCCGATTGCCACTATAAGCCCTATATATTTGTATTTATCTATAATATTTTCATTATTTATCGATTCACTCTTATAATAATCTATCAAATCCTCTGTGGCTTTATCTGCTTGTGATACTTGGTTTTGTTGTACACTATTTAATTTATCTTGGGCGTCTGCAATTTTTTGATTTATATTTAAAATCTTTCGTGACCATTTTTGCTCAATTTTACTAATTTTTTTGCTAGCTGAGAGCTTCTTTTTTGCGATATATGTACGATAAATATTTGGGTTTTTCCCTGAAATATAACTCTCTAGCATCTGTTCAATGGAGCTAATCTCTCTTTGTTTTGCACTCTCATAGCTATCTCTTGTTTTTGTAAGAGCTAAAATCACTCTATCTTTACTCTTAGATGCAATAGAAGTATGAGTTTGCATCTTTTGCTCTTTTAGTTTAAAAACTACACTCTCTTCTAGTTCGGTATTCATATATCGAAGAGAAAAATCTGCAATTTTTTGGACTCCTTTTGCATTTATAATTATTAAAACCATTATGATGGCAAGTGCTGCCATAGCTTGCCAAGTACGGTTACTTCCTGAAGAAAATATAGCTCCTTTTATCGTTGCAATTTTTGCCTCTTCCGCATAAAAAGCAATATAAAATCCCAATATTAATGAAGAAAATAGTGCAATATAATATACATCCACACCCATAATAGGAGCAAATTGAAAACCTCTTATAAATTCTGCAACGATAAAAGAGATTGCTACAGTAGTTATTGTTATAAATAGATGCCCTATAAAGTTTCTAAATCTACTAAATAGATATATACTCATATCTCCTACAACATTTACAGATTGGTTCATCTCATTTACATATTTGTCCATTTTTTTATATTTTGAACTGGTCATAAATTAGCCCTTATATTAAATTTATTTCAAAACAGAATATATAATATATTTAATTTAAATAGAATAAAATAATTCTATTAAATATTTCAATATGGAATTAAAAAGGTTTATTCTTTTAAAAAATATTACATTATGAAATATCAAATAAACTCAGGTTAATAGGAAAAATTTGATACAATATCTATAAAAATAATAGGATAACTGATTTGAATTTTCTCTCTTTTGATTACCACGATCCGCTTTATGGAGCGATTCTTCTTGTAGCTATCATTTTTATACTCTCATTTTCGAGTTATTGGTTTGGAATAATAAAAAGCAGTAAAAATGAATCGAGTGTTAATAAATTTATGAAAAAATTTGATCAATACTCAGGATTTAATGAATATAAAGAGATTATTCAAAGAAAAGATCTTCCTGCTGAGTCTGCAATTCTTATGGCACTTACTTTTGAAAAGAGTGGTGAGTATGAGAAAACGATAGAGATTTATTCAGCAATTTTAAAGTCAGTCAAAGACCCTCAAAAAAGAAAAGATATCTTAACCCTTTTGGGTAAGACCTATTATAAGGCTGGTTTTTTACAAAAATCAAGAGAAGTTCTTTTGGCATCTTTAAGGCTTTTTCCCAAAAATGAAGAAGCACTTACATATTTGATAGTTATTTATGAAAATTTGCGAGAATATGATAAGGCTATTGATGTTTTAAATGTATTAGAAGAGCTAGGGAGTGAAGTAAAAGAGAAAAAACTCTATTTTGAAACACTATCTATTATCCACAATAAATCACTAAAAGATAAAAGAAAGATAAAAAAGCTTATAGATTTAGGGCTTGATAAAAAGATAGTGCAACGAAAACTATTTGAGTTTTTAAAGTTAAATAATCTCTCTATGCACTCGATTATATTGAAAGATTTTGATTTTAAAAATGTGATAGATTTAGTTTGGGATATGCGTTCAGATAGGTTTAGCAAAGAGCTTATTGAAAATAATAAGCTACTTTGCGAGATATTTTCTGCAAAAGGTGAACTCTACGATGCAACTGCAAGTGATATATTTGAGTTAAATACCCTTATAAAACTACATCTAGTAAATGATGATAGTGCGGATATGGAATTTAGATATACTTGCAAAGAGTGCAAAAATGCTTTTCCATTATATTTTTATAGATGCCCAAAGTGTCAAAATATAAATGGTGCAGAGATAGGAACTATACTTACAAGGAGGCAATATGAAACAGGTTCACTTGTATAGTGATGGTTCATCTTTAGGAAATCCAGGGTTTGGAGGCTATTGTGCAATCTTGAAATTTGGTGCTTATGAAAAGATTGTATGTGGGGGACAAAACCCAGCTACAAATAATCAAATGGAATTAAAAGCAGTTATAGAAGGAATAAAAGCTATAAAAGAACCTTGTTCTATAACAGTTACTAGTGATTCGTCTTATGTAGTTAAGGGTATTAACGAATGGCTTGAGGGGTGGATAAAAAAAGATTTTAAAAAGGTAAAAAATCCAGAACTTTGGAGAGAGTACAAAGCAGTTTCTGTAAAACATAAAGTTTTTGCTATTTGGGTAAAAGGGCATGCTGGACACCAAGAAAATGAAAAGTGTGATATGATTGCCAGAGGTGAGGCTGAAAAATTGCAAAAAAATGAGAGGATGCATTGATGGATAGATATAAAAAGCTAGAAGAGTGTTTGGGATATAGGTTTAAAGATATTGAACTTTTAACCGAGGCACTAACGCATAAAAGCTATAAACAAAATAAAAACAATGAAAGATTAGAATTTTTAGGGGATGCTGTACTTGATTTGATAGTTGGTGAATATCTCTTTAACAAATTTCCTGATGTTTGTGAAGGTGAGTTATCAAAACTTAGAGCTTCAATCGTAAATGAAAAAGGGTTCGAAAAAGTTGCAAAACATATAAATCTTGGTGAATATATCTCTCTTTCTATAGCTGAAGAAAATAATAAAGGGAGAGAGAAAGCTTCAATTTTGTCAAATGCATTTGAAGCTCTTATTGGAGAAATTTATCTTGAATGTGGTTTGGAGACTGCAAAAAAAATTTCACTGAAATTAATCTTAGAAGTCTTTCCCAAAATTGATTTAGAGTCAATATTTAGAGATTATAAAACAACTTTGCAAGAAATTACACAAGCAACAGTTGGTGAAACACCAAAATATATTGTAGAGAGTTCAAGTGGCCCTGACCATCAAAAAGAGTTTATTATAGTTGTACAAATTGACGATAAAATCATAGCAAGAGCAAAAGGTAAAAGTAAAAAAATAGCACAGCAAGAGGCAGCAAGATTGGCAATTGGGGTGCTAGAAAAGGAAAGCAATTGAATAGTTTTGGAAAAAGGTTTGTTTTCACAACATTTGGAGAGTCTCACGGAAAAGCTATTGGATGCATAGTTGATGGTGTTCCAGCTGGACTCTGCATAGATGAAGATTATATTCAAAAAGAGCTAGATAGACGAAAACCTGGACAAAATGAGTTTGCAACAGCTAGAAAAGAGGGCGATAAAGTAGAGATATTAAGCGGTGTATTTGAGGGTAAAAGTACAGGAACTCCTATCGCCATGGTTATCTTTAACACAAATCAAAAAAGTAAAGATTATTCAAATATCAAAGATATATTTAGACCAGGTCATGCGGATTTTACCTATTTTCATAAATATGGCATAAGGGATTATAGAGGTGGGGGTAGAAGTAGTGCAAGGGAGACTGCATCTAGAGTAGCAGCTGGAGCCATTGCTAAATTGATGTTAAAAGAGCTTGATATCACGGTTAAGAGTGGAGTGTTGGCAATTGATGGGATAGAAGCACAAGATAGAGATTTTGAGTTTGCTAAAAATAGTGAAATTTATAGTTTATGCAAGAGCAAAGAAGAAGCTCAAAAAGAAGCAATTTTAAAAGCAAAGAATCTTCATGATTCTGTCGGTGGTGTTGTGCTTGTTAGAATTATAAATACACCTATTGGGCTAGGAGAACCTATTTACTATAAAATGGATTCACTTATTGCAGATGCGATGATGAGTATAAATGCTGTAAAAGGTGTAGAGATAGGAGAGGGAGCAAATAGCTCACAAATGTTAGGCTCACAAAATAATGACTCAATAAGAGAAAATGGATTTACAACAAATCACAGCGGTGGAATTTTAGGTGGCATCACAAACGGAGATGCGATAGAGATAAAAGTCTATTTTAAACCCACCCCTTCTATATTTCAAACTCAACAAAGTGTAGATATCCATAACAATGAAGTAGAGTGTGCATTAAAAGGTCGCCATGATCCTTGTGTGGCTATTAGAGGCTCTATCGTTGCTGAGGCTATGGCAGCACTTGTAACTGCAGATATGATTCTTTTAAATATGGGAAAAACTATAAATAGCATTAAGTCAATGTATTGTAAACAAGTATAATATTATTTACTTTTAAGGCTTAAAAATGTTTCATAAAGTTACATAGATAGAGATATGGTAAAAAAAACTTTCATTTACGACTCAATTATTTTTTTTATTAAGAAAGAGTATCATAGACTATAAGGGTAAGTATATTTTGTCTATTTTGTAAAAGATAGGCACTGATGGATCCTTCAAATATGACTTTGAGAATGCTGTTCAGATTTGGTAAAAATCTGTTAAGAGTCGGTAACGACAATGTTAACTTTTTCTTATAGGAGATAAAAATGAATTTATTTGTAAAAACAACTATTGCATCTATGGCAATTGCGGGCATGATACACGCTGATACTATGCTTATTGGTGTTGATGCTGGTTTAACAATAGGTGGTGCTAGACTTGGTGTTGTAGCTGGAATCACAGGTGGTGAGGCAAGATCATATACTGCACCAGGAAAATCAATTTCTTGTGGCTCAGCAGTTGTAGCAGTACGGTCAAATCCTTGTGCATATGTGCGTGAACCTTGTACGGTTGTTAAGCCACCATGTCATTACAATGCGTGTGGTAAGTAAACATATGTAGACTTGAAGCTAGAATTTAAATAAATACTAGGCTTCAAGTTACTTTTTACTACTTTTTTCTTATTATTAAGATAATGAAAAAAGTAATAAAAAAAAATTGTCCATTATGTCAAAGTAGTAATTCCTTTTTATATGCAAGTGGGGAAGCTAGAACCTACATTCATTGTAGGTGTTGTGATTTAGTTTATGTTCCAATGAAATACTTTATTTCAAAAGAAGCTGAAAAAGAAAAATATGACAATCATCAAAACTCACCACAAAATCAAGGCTACATAGATTTTTTAAATAAACTTTTAATACCTTTAAGAAAAAATCTTTTGCCAAACGCTATTGGACTTGATTTTGGTTCGGGTCCTGGACCTACACTTTCAGTTATTATGCAAGAGTTAGGATATGAGATGAAGATTTATGATTACTTTTACCATGATGATAAAAAAGTTTTTGAGAAATCATATGATTTTATAACAATAACAGAAGTAATTGAGCATTTGCATAATCCAATAGGAGAGATAAAAAAATTGTGGAATTGTCTAAATCCAGGTGGAAGCTTAGGTATAATGACAGCATTTAGACCTGATTTGGAGATATTTAAAAGCTGGTACTACAAAAGAGATTTAACCCATGTGAGGTTTTTTACAAAAGAGACATTTCAGTGGCTTTCAAATGAACTTAATGCAGAGTTGTTTATACCGCAAAGTGGTGTTGTGATTTTAAAAAAAGAGAAAATATGACAAATCGTGACAAACTTTTAGATGCAACATTTATTGAAGTTTATAAACATGGCTATTCTGGTGCAAGCACAGCTGCTATACTTAAAAGTGCAAAAGTACCAAAGGGTTCTATGTATCACCATTTTTCTTCAAAAAAAGAGTTGGTTTTAGGTATGGTAAAAGAGAGACTTATCCCTAAAGTGAGAGAATCATTTTACATAGAGCTACACGAAACAAGTAGAGCAGTTGATATTTTAAATTATCTTTTTAAAAAAATTAGTAAAAATGAGATGCTTGTAAAACATGGTTGTCCTCTTCATAAGCTGATGTTTGAGATGGGTACATTAGATGATGAAATTACTGAGCTTTGTCATAATGAGTTTGTTTTTTTAACCGATAACTTAACTTTGATACTAGATTTAGGGAAACAAAATGCAGAGATAATAGAAAAAGATAGTAAATCTTTGGCAGAATTTATCATCATATCATCTTGGGGTGCACTTTCACGCTCTCCCAATCACTCTTCAAAAGAGCAATTTTTAAAAGATACCAAGCATATTATGGATTATATTAAAATATAAGTCAAATTTCTCTACAATAGACCGACCAGTCTAATAATAAGGAATTAATATGTTTTTATATCAGCCACCTATATCCAAAGAGATGGAAAAAATTCTCAAAGAAGTTAAAGAAAAATTTAAAATTGTACCACCGCACTGGGAGTTTTTAGCTTCTATCAATCCCAAACGCTTTGAGATGTTTTTAAGAGAGATAAGTTATCTACAAAACCATACTTCTATAAATCCTAATTTTTTTGCTTTTTTAAGGCTTTTTGTTGCAAATAAAGAGGAGTTTTTTTATTGTAAATCTTTTAATACTAAGCTGCTTTTGGCAAAAGGCTATAAGAAGGAAGTTTTAAAAAGTATAAGGGAGGATATAAGTAAAATCCCTTTAGATGAGAGACATAAACTTTTAGCTACAAAAGCTGTAAAAGCAGTTTATCAACCTGCTGAATTTACATTAGATGATATTGAAACATTAAAAGCTACATCATGGAGTG
>Ga0256834_1000151_pt1 | contig 46651 bp, 46 predicted proteins | sample 4281140metaG_FD_190536 | JGI IMG/M metagenome (GOLD analysis project Ga0256834, IMG submission 190536) | Hydrothermal vent microbial communities from East Pacific Rise, Pacific Ocean - 4281-140 | ecosystem: Environmental > Aquatic > Marine > Hydrothermal vents | place: Pacific Ocean: East...
AACATGAGTAAGGCTGAATTCTTCCAGCAAACTTTCTGTTTTCTCTTTTTGTGCGGCTTTAGAGAGGTTTGTCATTTCGAGTACGGCCAATATATTTTCCTCTACCGTGAGCTTTCTAAATACAGAAGCCTCCTGGGCTAAGTAGCCAATGCCAAGTTTTGCTCTTTTGTACATCGGTAAAGAGGTAATATCTTCATCTTTTAAATATATTTTTCCTTCATTCGGCTTAATTAGTCCTACAATCATATAAAAGGAAGTAGTTTTTCCGGCTCCATTTGGCCCAAGTAAGCCCACAATTTCTCCCTGGTTCACTTCTACACTTACATCATCAACCACTTTTCGCTTGCTGTACTTCTTTACTAAATGCTCGGCTTTTAAAATCATATCTTCTTCACTAATGCGTAAACTTAATGTCTTTAACTTTAAGCTGAATACTTTTTATACCTCTAAAATTATTTTCATCAATATTAAAAACAATATCAATCTCATTTCCTTCTAAGTCCTTAGAATATTGTTGAGGCATGTTAAACCCAATCCCATCAAACACTGCGCCATTCTGTTCTACATTAATTTTTAAATGCACATTTTTTAAAAGCGATGCTTTTTGCACCCTTACACTTCTTGCCACAAACACAGGTTGTAAATTGGCTGGCCCAAAAGGAGCCATCTGATTTAGAACATCTAAGAACTTATAACTTATTAAATCGAGTGTAATTTCTGCATCAACTTTTAGCTGCTTTTTTTCTTGTTCTGGAGTAATCTCGTTTGAAACAGATTCTTCAAACGCCAATACAAACGCATCCAAGTTTTCTCTTTTCAAACTTAAGCCAGCTGCATATTTATGGCCGCCAAACTGATCCAGTAAAACCTCACATTGCAATATGGCTTCGTGCACATCAAACCCAGAAACAGAACGTGCAGAACCAGTAACAAATCCATTAGATTCAGTTAGTATAATGGTTGGCTTATAATGCTCATCTACACATTTTGAGGCCACAATTCCAATCACTCCTTTATGCCAATCAGGCTGAAAGAGAACAGTGGATTTACGACCCTTATAGATAGGATCATCAGCAAGCATACCCAATGCTTCGTTAGTTATTTGCTCTTGAGTTTCTTTCCTAATTTGATTTTTAGCATTTATAAGGGAAGCTATTCGATCAGCTTCAACTGCATCTTCACTAATTAATACTGAAACGGCCTCATTGGCATGGCCAATTCTGCCTGAAGCATTAATGCGTGGCGCAATGCCAAAAACTACATTGCCAATATTTAAGGGTGGTGTCAATCCTCCAACATCCATTAATGCCTTAAAGCCAATACTTGGGTTCTCGTTTAATTTCTTTAATCCATAATAAGCCAATACACGGTTTTCTCCATTAACTGGAACAATATCTGCTGCAATACTCACAGCCAATAAGTCCAAATTATTAAATAGCAATTCGGTATCTAAGTCCATTTTTGAGCACAACGCTTGCATAAGCTTAAACCCTACTCCACAACCCGACAGCTCTTTGAAAGGATAATCACAATCCGATTGTTTGGGATCCAATATGGCAGTTGCATTTGGTAATGTTTCTCCCGGTGTGTGATGATCACACACAATAAAATCCATACCTAATTCCCGCGCTCTTGCTATTGGCGCGTGTCCTTTAATTCCACAGTCAAGGCTAATGATTAAATCGAATTTATTGGCCGCTGCCCATTCCACTCCTTTCATTGATACACCATACCCTTCTTCGTATCTATCTGGAATGTAGTACTCCAAATTGGTGCTATAATTGGATAAAAACTTATAGACCAAGGCTACCGATGTGGTGCCATCTACGTCATAGTCTCCATAAATAAGTATTTTTTCTTTTCCCTTAACTGCCTTTGCTAACCGCTCAGAAGCTACTTCCATGTCCTTCATCAAAAACGGATCGTGCAACCTGTCTAGCGAAGGACGAAAGAATGTTTTAGCCTCTTCAAAATTAGATATCCCCCGCTGTATTAAGAGAGCCGAAATAATTGGATTTGTATTGATTACCTCTGATAGTGCTTGAATGTCTTTTTCATCAGGTAAGGGTTTAATATTCCAAATGTATTCGTTAGGCATAGATGACAAAGTTAGCCAAATATTAAATCTAAATTCTTATCCCGAACTTAGGTTAATAGAACCTTTGGCATCTAAATTATAAGCTCCCATTACTCCACTTAATAAAAAGGCTTGGTGTTTGGCTATGCGACCTTCTCGTATAAACATCTCTCCTTTGCTTAGTTTAACTCGCTCGGTAAGCTCAATAAATTTATTAAAATCTGAATCAGAAATATGTACTTTTAATGAAAGGTGCTTTCTTAATATTTCTAATTTATCCACAGGAGGTTGTATTAGGCTTCAAACACCATTTTATAATACCGTTCAATTTCACTTTGTAGCTCTGGCATTGAGATGTATTTGCTTTTACGGATGTACTCTCGCTCTTCAAAAAAAACTAAAAGGGTTGGGTTTCCAAATACATTATACTTTCCTGCCAGAGATGGATTTTCAAAGCTATCTACAATTACCATTTCCATTTTAGGGAATTTAGATTGCATCAAATCGTCCACTTTGGGGCGTAGAGCCACACAAGGGCCACAAAAATCATTTTTAAAGTACACAAGTAGTCCTTGTGTTTCTTTGATCTTTATGGCTAATTCTTCGGGTGTCATTATTTTTATTGCCTATCTAGTAAAAATTGGAAGTAATTAAGAGATTCTTCGCTATGCTCAGAATGACGGAAGAATTATGCTTCTAATTCATAGTACTCGGGTCGAGTATCATCACTAATTTGCTCATAATAAGCTGGGGAAACCTTTCTACCATCTTTGGTTTTGAGCATAAACTTATATACTGCCAACACCGGATTAAACGTAATATCTGTTACTCCAATGATATAGGTTATTGGGTCTTCTTCTGTTTTTCTTTTCTCCTCTTCGATCTGAACGGTTAGTCCATTAAATTCTAAGAGGTCTTTTAGAAACTCAGTTCGTTCTTTAGAAACGCCTTTCTCAAGCACCTTACAACGTACTTCGTTAATTTCTTTCTCTGTATGTTTACCTGAATTCAGTGCCATATTATCTAATGATTGAATGAGTTAATAATTGAATGAGTTAATTATAATCCAAAACTAAGTGCTTGTACCCATTCAAAAATAGGACTGTAGATACCTATTACAAGAATACCAATAACAGTTATTACTAATCCCACACGAGCTAAAAGCTCTCCTTTAATAGGCTCTATTGGGTTATCAACCCGTACAACAAATATGGCTTTGACTACTAGCAAATAGTAATACAGTGAAACAATGGTGTTGATTACTGCTATTAATACTAACCAATACATTCCTTGCTCAGCCACTGCAGCAAATAAGAAAAATTTGCCAAAGAAGCCTGCCAATGGAGGAATGCCTGCCAATGAAAACAAGGCCAACAACATTACCATACTTAACATGGGGTTGGTCGAGTAAAACCCATTATAATCATCAATACTATCTTTGCCAGTTGCATTTTTTACAATAGAAACCACACCAAATGCAGCTAAATTTGAGAATACATACACCAAGATAAAATAGATTACCGTTGCCATTCCATAAGTGGTGCCGCTTATCATTCCTAGTAATATAAAGCCAGCTTGGGCAATAGATGAAAAGGCTAAAAACCGTTGCAAGTTTTGTTGCCTTATGGCAAATAGGTTGCCCACTACCATAGTAACAACGGCCATTACCATTAATAATGGTTGCCAAGCATCTGACATTTCTTTAAACACCGTAAACAAAATGGTAATCAGCACAAACACAGAAGCTCCTTTAGATATTACTGAAAGGTACCCTGTTACATTGGTTGGTGCTCCTTCGTACACATCGGCTGTCCATAAATGGAATGGCACCAACGATATTTTAAATGCTAAGCCAGAAATAAAGAACACTGTTGCTAATATTTGCAAAGGGTTCATCTGTAAATTGCCCATTACCTCATTAAAATAGAGGCTGCCTGTTGTTCCATAAATTAACGAAATTCCGTAGAGCATAATCCCTGATGATAGTGCCGCTAATAAAATGAGTTTGATACCTGCTTCGGTTGATTTCATTCGATATACATCGTAGGCAGCTAGTGTTGCGATTGGAATAGTTGCTAGCTCTAGTCCTAAATACAGCATTAAAAAATCACCTGCCGAAATCATATAACTCATTCCCATTAAGGTTGAGAAGGTGAGTAAATAAAACTCCAATGATCGGTTATTATTCTCTGGCTTTTTCAGCCATCCTTGCACCTGAAAAAGTACTACTAAAACACCAATATTAAGTATATTTTTCATTAATATAATTAATGGTGTATTTCGATACATGCCTCCAAATAGCTCTCCAGTTTCTGCTGGTAGAAACCCTAGAATAGTATGCAATGCAAATAGTCCTGTGGCTACATTAAGCAGCATGTATCGCGCGTTTTTAGAAGAAAAAATTTCTGCCATCAACAGTAAAAGCACTACCACAATAAGTGATAGTTCGTTGCGCATTATTATAATATTTGATAAATCCATTATAAAAATTAATTTTTCTTAGGTCTTTTCTTTTCTTCAATATAGGTTGCACCGCTCAATTTTTTCAATGCTTTCATAAAATCTTTTTCATTTAAGATAGTAAGTTGATAGGTGGCCATATTTAGTAATTTATTAAACCTTATTTCCTTGTTTACATCTGACTTAATCATTTCTGCATTTAAGCTTTCCAGATTTGACAAAACTGCGAGTTCATTAATGCTTGCAGTATCTCTGATATTCATTCCTTCTTCAGCCTGCTTTGCATTTGCTTCCCGCCAATCTTTAGCCATACATTTAAACAATACAACATTTAGCAGGTCTGCTTCTTCCGCATATATTAACCATTTTTTATCCTCACTATAATTTTTTTTCGGCAATAAGTATTTATTAACTGCATCTGTTTGAATATAGTAATTTGCTTTGCTTAAAATTCGTTTAAAATTCCATTCAAGATTATATTGGTTGGTTTCAATTTCCTTTAGTCGTTGATACTCTGTTATTAAGTACAATTTAAACGTTGGGCTTATCCAAGTACCAAATTCAAAGGCGATATCTTTATGGGCATACGTGCCTCCGTATCTTCCTGCTTTTGAAAAAACTCCAACAGCATTAGTTTTGCTTACCCATTCTTTTACACTTACCTTAAAACTGTTAAGTCCTGATTGATTTCTAATTATGGCGAATTCGCCATAATTAAAATCTGGGTTATTTATTTTCTCCCAAACACTTAAAAATTCTAGTGTATTCCTGTTTCTTAACCAATCTGCAATAAAAAAACTCCCATCTTTTGCTGCCAACATATCTGTTAAACAGATATAGTCTTCCTCGTCTCTTTTTACAATAGAGATTAATTTATCCTCAACTTTTATTTTGGCAGTTTTGCTCATCAAAATTTCAAATACTATTAATTCGCTACAAAACGTTCAAACATAGGGCCTAAGCCATCATAAATCATTGTGGCTAACCAATTTGGGAACATACCCATACCTGCGATAACAGCTATTAATACAAACACTGCCACCTTATCATACCAATGTGCATCGGGAAGCAATTCAAAATCTTTGTTCTTAATGGCGCCCATCAACATAGTGCCTGCTGCTCGTAAAACATACACCGCAGTAATCACAATGGATGAAATTACTAGGATAGTTGCCACTCTAATAAACATCTGCTCATTTTGGAAAGCTCCAACGAAGATGGTCATTTCAGCTACAAAGGCACTAAAACCAGGCAAGCCTAAAGAGGCAAACCCTGCTATAAAATAGGCTACACCCAATACAGGCATCACTTTCATAAGCCCACCCATTTCGTTGATATTACGTGTTTTTGTACGACTGTAAATCATACCAATTAAAGCAAAGAAAAGAGCTGTAATTAATCCGTGCGAAATCATTTGTAATACCGCACCTTCAAAGGCAACCTGATTAAACATTAAAGCTGCAAACAGAATAAACGCCAAATGACTTACAGATGAATAGGCATTGATATATTTTAAATCTTTTTGCCAAATGGCTCCGAATGCTCCATACACGGCTCCTATGGTTGCCAATATGATAAATATCCATTGGTAATGGTGTGCACCTTCGGGCATTAACATTACGGCAATTCTTAATGCTCCATAGCCTCCTAATTTCATAAGCACACCTGCGTGCAACATTGAAACGGCTGTTGGTGCCGATGCGTGACCATCTGGTGACCAGGTATGAAATGGGTATAAAGCACCCAGCACTCCAAAGCCTATAAACGTTAATGGAAAGAAGAAATATTGTGCCGAAGCTGGAATATCAATTTTTGAAATCTCAATAAAGTTAAACGTCAACTGACCTCCATCTAGAGCCGAGTTAAAATAGATACCTAAAATACCTACCAGTAAAAAGGCCGAAGCTCCCATTAACATTAAGGTCAACTTCATTGCAGAGTATTCTTTTGGCCCTGTTCCCCAAATACCAATTAATAGGTACATTGGAATTACCGCTAGCTCGTAGAATAAGAACATTGTGAATAAATCCAGCGAGATAAAAAAGCCAAATACCCCAGTAGCCAACATATAAAGGGTAATAAAAAACTCCTTGGTTCTGTCTTTAATTTCCCAAGAAGCAAATACCCCTGTAAAAACGATGATACTGGTTAGTAAAATCAATGCGATGGAAACTCCATCTACGCCAGTAGCATAGTGAATATTGAGGTATTTATACCAAACTATATCCGTTGTAAAAAGCATTTCGGATGTATCGCCTGCCTCTCTTGCTGCAAAAAATGAGAACAATAATAAAACCGATTGAATCAGCTGCACTGCTGCACCTATGGCTCCAACCCACTTTACTTTTGAATCATTTACAAATGCCATCACAATCATTGTGATAACTGGCACCCATATTAGTAAACTTAATTTATCCATTATTCTCTATCTATTAGACCAGTAAAGTATAAATAATGCCAGCCCAACTACACCTGCAATCATTACAAATGCATATTGTTGTAATTGGCCAGATTGCAAGCCTTTGGTTTTATCCGACACCTTGTTTGTAACCCACGCCATTCCATCCATTGATCCATCAACCACTTTTTTATCGAACCAAGCAATAGGTCGTGCAATAGAATTAAAAATAATAGAATGAGTTACCCACACATAAATTTCATCTATATAAAACTTGCGTAAACTCAATTTATAAAGCCCAGGCATTGCATTTGCAATTTTATCAGCAGTGGATTTTGGTTTAATGTAAAGTATCGCTGCTACCACAATTCCAAATACGCCAATAGCTACCGAAGGAATGGCTATGTTCCAATGAAAATGTGTTTCAAAAGGAATAAGCGAAGGAGCTACGTAATGGCTGAAAGGAATAAACCCAACAATCGATGTCATGATAGCTAAGAAAATTAAAGCAAATGACATAGAGAACGGAGCCTCGTGAGGCTTGTGCTCGTACTCTCGCTTATTGCCCCAGAAAATATTAAAGTATAATCTAAACATATAGAAAGCGGTAAGCCCTGCTACTGCCCATTCTGTCCAGAAGTATAATTGGTTGCTTTCATAAGCTGCAGCCAAAATTTCATCCTTACTAAAGAACCCTGCAAAAGGAGGTATACCTGAAATAGCCAATGCAGCAATTAAAAAAGTAATATGTGTAATAGGTAAGTACTTTCTAAGACCACCCATATCGCCCATTTCGTTGCTATGCACTGCGTGAATAACCGCACCTGCCCCTAAGAACAATAGCGCTTTAAACATTGCGTGGGTAAATAAGTGAAACATAGAAGCCGTAAAACCAAGTCCTTCTGCGCCCACATAACCAGATACGCCCAATGCTAACATCATATAGCCGATTTGCGACATCGTTGAAAATGCCAGCACCCGTTTAATATCAGTTTGAGTTACTGCAATGAGTGCAGCAAATAAGGAGGTAAATGCACCTACGCCTGCCACAACTGCTAAAGCATCGGGGGCGTGTAGTACATAGAGGCCAAATAAACGCGCTACTAAATATACACCTGCCACAACCATTGTTGCTGCGTGAATTAATGCAGAAACTGGGGTTGGGCCTTCCATTGCATCGGGCAGCCAAATATGTAGTGGAAACATGGCCGATTTACCAGCACCACCCATAAATATGAGTAGCAATGCCCAAGACAGCACCGACATACCCATAAATGAGATGCCCGTCATATTAGTAATGGCAGCATTGTCTGGGCTCATGAGCTCTTGAAAATCGAATGTTTTTGTATAATAGGAAAGTACTAGGATTCCCACTAAGAAGCCAAAATCTGCAAACCTTGTAACAATAAATGCTTTTTTAGAAGCAGCAACTGCGGATGGTTTGGTATAATAAAATCCTATAAGTAAGAATGAAGATACACCCACAAGCTCCCAGAAAATATACATCTGAAAGATGTTAGTGGCTATCACTAAACCAATCATTGAAAAGCTAAATAAGGATAAGTAAGCGTAAAAACGTTCAAATCCTTGTTCCCCTTTCATATAACCAAAGCTATAAATATGCACCATAGACGAAATAGTGGTAACTACCACCAACATCATAATGGAAATAGGGTCGATCATAACACCCAACTTTATAACAAGCGTATCGTAAAAACTGAGCCACTCCCAGTTCTGAGGAATAAATGTTTGATAGGTTCCATCAACCAACCCCCTGCCTAAAAAGTACTGAAACGCTGCTGTATAAGACAACACCATGCCCAGCAAAATTGCCAAGGTTGCAATGGCTCCAGAAAGCATTGGTTTTAGCTTATTACCAAAAAGCCCTACTACTAAAAATGAGACTAATAGTACAGCCGGAATCCAAATAACATAAGAAAAATCGATCTGCATAGCGTTAGTGTTTCATCGTGTTTATATGTTCTATATCAATACCTTGCAGATTTCGATATACATTTAAAATAATGGCTATGGCCACTGCGGCTTCAGCAGCTGCAATACCAATGACAAAAAGGCTAATCATATATCCCTGCAATAAATCCGGATAGAGGTATTTATTAAATACCACAAAATTGATATTGACAGAATTGAGAATCAACTCAACTGACATTAAAATGGTGATTAGGTTTTTGCGTACCACAAACCCATAAATGCCTATGAAAAACATAATGGTTGAAACCACCAAAAATTCGGTTACTCCTACTCCTTCAATCATTTTTTGTATCGTTTAGCAATCATAATGGCGCCTATCATAGAGGCCAATAATAAAACACTTATTACTTCGAACGGAAGCACATAGCCATAATTTCCATAGCTCAATAAGCTCATTCCAACGGCTTTAACATCATGCGCTCCTTCGGCCATTCCGTTGGGTACAAATGAGTAGCCCATTATTGCCCAAAGTATTACGCCCAACCCACTTAATAATAATAGAATGGAAGCGATGGATTTTATCGAACCAACAGCTTCTAATTTATGATCCATTCGGGCTGTAAGTAGCACAGCAAAAACAATGAGCACTACTACACCTCCTGAATAAACAGTAAGCTGAACTGCTGCCAGAAAGTTATAATTAAGCATAAAGTAAAGGCCAGCCGTTGACATTAATACAAACAACAAATAGATGGCTGCTCTTAAAATATTTCTACTGGTTACTGTCATCACAGAAAACAGCACAATAGCGAGGGCGAGGATGTAAAAAATAATCTTTTCCATTATTCTTCTACACCTTTACGGATTTTTGATCCGGGTTTATTTAAAACCATAGTTAAATCTTTTCGATCGAATGTAGCATGCTCAAATGATTGTCCCATTTTAATGGCATCCGTTGGGCAGGCTATAATACATAAATTACATAGTGTACACATGGAGTGGTGGTACACATGCTTTTCAATTGCTTTCTTTTTCTTTCCTGTTTCGGGGTCGAGCACTCGTTGCCACATGATTTCGATAGAACCATTTGGGCAGGCAAGTTCACAGGCGGAACAACCTGTGCATGAATGTTCGTTATTCTCATCGTGAGGCATTATAACTACTCCTCTAAATCGATCGAACATTTTTAATGTATCCCTGTTTTCAGGATACTGCTGCGTAATAATCTCTTTACGAGCATGCGTAAAATAATACCCAGTAACCCTCATCCCTGTCAGCAGGGTTTTAATTCCTAGATAAATATCTTTAAAATATGTAGTGATTGCACTCATTATTATTTCTTAAAAATGCCAGCCCATCATAGCAATAAATGCCACAACTAGTAGGTTTACTAGGTTAATAGGTAATAAATATTTCCACTCTAACACTAAGAGTTGATCAATACGCAGTCGTGGGAAGGTCCACTTAAACCACATAATCAATCCGATAATGAAGAACGTTTTTCCGAAGAACCAAACCACGGATGGTATATAATCCATAATACCGTTGAAAGCCTCCCAAGTTCCAATGTGAAATGGCATCCAACCGCCTAAAAAGACCGTTGCGCCTACTGCAGCTATGATAAATAAATTTACATATTCTGCTAAAAAGAACATCGCAAATTTAATACCTGAGTACTCTGTATGAAAACCTGCCGTTAATTCTGATTCGGCCTCTGCCATATCAAAAGGACCACGGTTTGTTTCTGCTGTACCTGCAATTAAGAAAATCACAAAGGCAATAAACACAGGAATATGTCCTTTAAAAATCCACCAGCCATCTGCTTGGCTTTCGATAATGGCACTTAATTGCAAATCGCCTGCAAGTACCACAATAACCAATAAGGAAAGCATTGCTGAAATTTCGTAACTAATTATTTGGGCTCCACTTCGTAGTGCTCCAATAAGTGAGTACTTATTATTACCAGCCCAACCTCCAATTAATATACCCAACACACCAATAGATGAAACAGCTGAAATATAAAACACACCAATATTAATATCCATAATATGCAGACCCATTGCAAATGGGATAGCTCCAATCGCTAAAAACGCTGCTATCACAATGATAAATGGCGCTAGGTTAAATAGAAATTTATCTGCTGAACGAGCCGTAATATGCTCTTTCATTAACAGCTTTAAAAAATCAGCCAAGGTTTGTAATAAGCCCCATTTACCTACTCGGTTTGGGCCAATCCTTAATTGAAAGAAAGCCGCAACTTTCCGTTCCATATACACTAAACCCATAACGGAAAGTGCCACAAAAAGAATTAGTGTAATTCCTATAAGCGACCATTCTGCAACGGTAACCATTGTTGGAGAAAGAACGCCAACTAGGTATTCGTGAATGCTATTAGTAAGGGGTGAAAAAAGATCCATAGTTTAAAAATTTAGCATTAACGATCAATATCAGGTACAACCAAATCGATGGTGGACATCATTGCTACCAAATCAGCAATTTTATATCCTCTAACCATATGGTCTAAAACAAATAAATTTGAGAAGCCTGGTGACCTAAATTTTATACGGTAAGGACTTTTAGTACCATCACTTACCACATATACGCCTAGTTCGCCACGAGCGGTTTCTACACTTTGAAAAAACTCTCCTTTAGGTAATTTAATTACCGCCTTTACAGCCGATGATTGAATTTCTCCTTCAGGAATATTATCTATCAATTGTTCAATAATCGACATAGATTCCCACATTTCAAGCATACGAGCTTTGTATCTTGAGTAGGTATCGCCCGTGTCCATCACAATTTCTTTAAAATCAACTCGGTCATAAGCACTGTAAGGTTTGTGCTTACGAATATCGTTTGAGAATCCAGAAGCTCTACCTGTAGGGCCCGTAATTCCATAAGAAATAGCGTCCTCCTTAGATAAGGTACCGATGCCTTCTGTTCTATTTCTAAAAATTACATTATTAGAAAGGAGGTCATCGTATTCCGGCAATTTCGTTTTAAAATGAGTTATAAAGTCCTTAACCCGTTTTACAAAATTTGGATGAATATCAAACATTACACCACCGGGTGTATTATAATTCATGGTTAAACGAGCTCCGCATGTTTCTTCGAAAATATCGTTAATCAACTCACGATCTCTGAAGCCATATAAAAACCCTGTTAGAGCTCCTAAATCCATTCCCATTACACCCCACCATAATTGGTGCGATGATAAACGAGTAAGTTCAGACATAATCGTGCGAATTACTTTTACACGATCACTCACTTCAATTTCTAGCGCATTTTCCACCAAAAGGCAAACAGCCTCGTTGTTCATATGGTTACTGAGGTAATCCATACGATCGGTTACATGCACAATCTGCCGATAGGTATCTTTCTCGCACATTTTTTCGATGGAACGATGCACATAACCAATATGAGGAATAACCTTTTTAATAATTTCACCATCAAGCTCCAACATCAACCGTAGCACACCGTGTGTAGAAGGGTGCTGAGGCCCCATATTGATAAAGTACTCTTGGGTTTTGATTCCCTCTTTTATTGCTTCCTCGGCTATCATAATGAAATTATATTTACAGAATCCACATAATCTTTTCTCAGAGGGTAGCCTTTCCAATCATCATCTAGCAAGATTCTTCTCAAATCAGGATGATTGGTAAACACCACACCAAACAAATCATAGACCTCGCGTTCGAGGTATTCTGCAGTTCGCCAAATATGGCATAAGGTTTCAACCACAGGCTTGTCTTTATCTTCAATTTTTACTTTGAGTACCAATTCGTGTTCCAGCTCAATCGAACGAAGATGATAGACCATCATAAAATGATCGGCAAAATCAACACAAGTAAGACTGAACATAAAGTTAAATTGCATATCGGCTTCGTTGCGTAGTTTTTCAGCAAACTCCAACAACTGATTTGGCTTAATGATAACTTCTAAAAACTGAGTTCCAGGAGAGGCTTTTACACCTGCTTCTTCATCTGCCAAAACGGGTTCGGCTGAAAACTCAACTTCAGAGCTCCAAGTAGCAATTTTCTTTTGTAGGCTTTCTCTGTCCATTTTACCCCTTATTTAAACCTTTATTTCTAGATTTTATTCTTTCCAGCTCTTCAATATCAGCTTTATCTCTTGTTCTTCCTGAAGCCCTTTTCGCTTCTAGAAGTTGTCCGTATTTTATAACATTAACCTCAATGCCATTGTCGATTTTTACCTTAAACACTTGTTTATAAGCATCACTAAAATTAACACCTTTACAAGCTGTCATTATATCTATTTGAACAGGAGAAACACCAAAAGTGTAAACATCATATTTCTGCGTATCTAAAAAACTTTCCAAAACAGCCATCTCGCCCAAGTGCATCCCAAACTCGTTATGTACTTTAATTAATTTTTTATGATTTTCCTTTGTTGGGTTCACAAATAAATCCATATCACCTGTAGTTCTTCTATAACCATAAATATTAACAGCCATTCCTCCTACTAATATATATTCAACTTTATATTTATTTAGCAATTCTATATATTCCTCAAAATCAGGATTAAAAATATTATTGCTCATTTCTTAAAGATGCTTTTACAACCGTTTTATCAATTTTGGCATCAAAAGGTATATTATTATTTATGCAATGCAATCTCCATGATTCTGAAAGCCTTTGAGATGGTGTCTTTTCCAAAGCCCAAAATAAAATATCTTGAACGTCTTTATTTTCCACTAACCCTGCATACGTTGGCTTTCTAAGCATTTTCATAAGTACAAATTCATTGTTTCAAGTGGTTACTCCATTTTTCCTTTACTTTTTAGCTGACTCCCCAATATTCATCAATCTACTATTATTGAGTCATATTTTTCTTCATTTGAGTCTAATTCCAATGACGATGTAACCCCTGCTAAACTAGTTTCAATTTTTGAAATAGCCCAAAGAATATTTTCCAAATTCTGTATGTCATCATCTTTAAACATAGAGAGCTTCTCTTTTTATTTTCTTTTCAAAAGCAGGCAACACTCTTCCATTGGCAATAATATCTACATCTCTATTAAAATGGTTTTTCATCTCTTGCTGAAGCCCCATATATAACCTATAAATTCTATTATTCTTTGCATCCTTGTTAAAGTACACAATGAGATCAATATCACTATTCTCATTAAAATCGCCACGTGAAAAAGAGCCAACAAGACCTATTTTATCTAAAAAGTACTTTTCCATAAGGTACTCCTTATTATCATGTAGAAATTCTAATATGTTGTTTTTAGTTAACACTAATACAAAAAATTATAACCCTTTATCAAATTCTTCCAAAGTTGGTTTTTTATCCATCATCGAAGAATCTTTTATTTTATCTTGTAATTTCATAATGCCATCCAGCAAGGCTTCTGGCCTTGGTGGGCAACCGGGCACATATACATCTACCGGAATAATATGGTCAGCCCCTTTTACTACCGAATATGTATTATAAAAAAATGGGCCTCCTGATATAGCACAGGCTCCCATTGCGATTACATATTTAGGATCGGCAATTTGCTCGTATAATCTACGAAGCACAGGTGCCATTTTATTTACAATAGTGCCTGCAATCACAATCATATCGGCCTGGCGTGGAGTAGCACGAGCTACTTCAAATCCAAATCGTGACCAATCGTGGCGAGAAGCTCCTGTCTGCATCATTTCGATGGCACAGCAACTGGTTCCAAACGTGAGCGGCCAAAGCGAATTTGATCGTGACCAATTCACAATTTTATCGAACGAAGTAACAATGATGTTAGCTCCATTTCCAGCTCCAATTACCTTTCCAGGAAAGTCCTCTGGGATATTTGAAGGGTTCTGAATGTTGTCTATATCTATTCCCATCTTAATGCGTCTTTTTTCCAAGCATATAAAAGGCCAAGCCCAAGTATGAAAAAGAAAATTACAATTTCAATAAAGGCAACAATCCCTAAATCTTTCATTACCACAGCCCAAGGAACAATAAAAATTGTTTCTACATCAAAGATGAGGAAGAGGATAGCAAATAAATAATACCCTACTTTAAACTGAATCCAAGAAGACCCTTGAGTTTCGATACCGCACTCAAAAGTATCTTCTTTCATTTTCTGAGGTACTTTTGGGGAAACAAAGTAGGAGAACACAATGGCTCCACCTACCAATACCACACCCAGAATAATGAACAGAATTATTGCTTCGTTGCCCATTGCTTATTTAATTTCCCAAGTTTCACCGCTTTCCAATAAATCATTTACCGATTTAAAAGGAGAGTTTTTTTCCACTTCTTCCACTTGTTTTTTCATTCTTATTTCGAATGAATCTTCCTGAAATGATCGGATAATACCTGTAACAACAGGCATTTGTAATTTCACTAACATATTATGAAGTGTAGAATCTTCTTCGTGTGCATCGTGTACTAAAATATCATCTTCGGTAATGCCATCTTCACCAATGGTAACTATCTCTAGTTTGAAGCCATTTAGTTTTAAGCCTTTATCAGAGTTAGATCCAAAAATCATTGGTTGGCCATGCTCTACGTGTAATTGATTATCAAGCTTAACATCTTTGGCCGTGTAATTTGAGAAGATATCTTTATTAAAAATTACACAGTTCTGTAAAATTTCTACAATAGATGCTCCTTGATGCTTTTCAGCCTCCACTAATATGGCGGTTAATGCTTTGGCATTGGTATCTGTTGCTCGTGCAAAGAAATGTCCGTTAGCACCTAATACTAATTCACCAGGATTAAATGGATTATCAATGGTTCCTTGAGGAGACGATTTTGTGGATTGCCCTAAATTAGTAGTAGGAGAAAACTGCCCTTTTGTTAATCCGTAAATTCGGTTGTTAAACAAAAGCACATTTATACTCACATTTCTTCGTATTAAATGAATGAAATGATTACCTCCAATAGCTAAGGCATCGCCATCGCCCGTAATTTGCCAAACACTTAAATTGGGGTTGGCCAATTTAACACCAGTCGCAATTGCTGGGGCACGCCCGTGGATACTATGGAAACCATACGTATCCATATAATATGGAAAACGTGATGAGCAACCAATGCCCGACACAAACACAATATCTTCTTTTTTACGCCCGATCAAAGGCATTGCCTTTTGAACGGCTTTTAAAATGGCATAATCGCCACAACCCGGGCACCATTTCACTTCCTGGTCGCTAGAAAAATCTTTTGCGGTATATTCTAATGTTTCTACTGACATAATTATTTCTCTTCTAGGGTTTTGTTAATAGCGTGGGCTAACTCAACCACTCTAAATGGCAACCCTTGTGTTTTATTAAATTGCTGGTAGGTAAACTGAGGAAGTTCTCCTCTTAAGTATTTAACCAACTGACCTTGGTTAAGCTCTGCAACTAAAATTTTCTTGTACTTACCAAATACCTCAGCGGTATTTTTTGGTAAAGGTTTGATATAACTAAAGTGGGCTAAGCCCACTTTTTTATTCTGAGCAGCACATTGGTTAATTGCCGTTAACAGTGAACCATAAGTTCCACCCCATCCAACAACTAGTAAATCTCCTTCTTGAGCTCCATCCACTTCCAGCTCTGGAATATAATTGGCAACTCGTTGCACTTTTTCTTCCCTCACATGAGTCATTTTTTCATGATTCTCAGGGGTATATGAAACATTACCTGTAAGCTCATCTTTTTCAAGACCTCCAATTCTATGCTCATAACCTTCTTGCCCTGGATACGCCCAATATCTTGCTAAAGAAGCAGTATCTCTTTCATAAGGTTGCCAATTTTGCATTGACTTATCAGCTTCATGCGGAGTGATATCGTCTAAGTCTTCAGTATGTTGAATTTTCCAAGGTTGAGACCCATTGGCTACATAGCCATCTGTAAGTAATAATACGGGAGTCATATGCTCAAGTGCAATTTTAGCTGCTCTAAACGCCATCGAAAAACAATCGGCAGGAGATTTGGCAGCTACTACTACTACAGGGCTTTCCCCATTTCTACCATATAAAGCTTGCATTAAATCAGATTGCTCTGTTTTAGTGGGCAAACCAGTAGAAGGGCCACCACGCTGAACATCAACTACAACTAAAGGAAGCTCTGTCATAACTGCTAAGCCAAGTGCTTCGCCTTTAAGTGCTAAGCCAGGACCTGAAGTAGTTGTAATGGCCAAGTCGCCTGCAAAAGCTGCACCAATGGCTGAGGTAATTCCTGCAATTTCATCTTCTGCCTGAAAAACCTTAGCGCCAAAATGACGATGCTTAGCTAATTCTTGCAAAATATCTGTTGCTGGGGTAATAGGATATGATCCTAAGAAAAGCTCTTTTCCAGATTTTTCAGCTGCAGCTAAGAACCCCCAGGCAGTAGCCTCATTGCCCATTACATTTTTATAAAGCCCGGGAGCCATATCTGCCGGTAATACTGCACTTGCAGAAGAAAACGCTTCTATCGTATCCGCATAATTAAACCCTGCTTTTAATGCTTTTATATTACCTGCTAAAACTTCTGGTTTTTTACCAAATTTACCTTTCAAAAATCGCTCGGTGTATTCTAACGGACGACTGAACATCCAATACACCATACCTAAGGCGAACATGTTTTTACTTCTTACAATACTTTTATTATCGAGCCCGAGCCCTTCTAAAGCCGTTTTAGTAAGTGCAGTCATAGGCGCCTCAATTACATGATACTCTCTCAGTTCTCCACTAGATAAGGGATCCTCAGCAAATCCTGCTTTTTCCCAATCTTTACGTTTAAAATTATCGGTATCTACAATAATCGTTTTCCCTTTAGCTACATCCCTTAAGTTAGCTTTTAATGCAGCTGCATTCATAGCCACCAGCACATCCGGGTTATCTCCCGGGGTATGAATATGTGCTTGTCCAATATGCACCTGAAATCCTGACACACCAGCCACTGTTCCTTGCGGAGCTCTAATTTCAGCGGGATAATCAGGAAAGGTGGCAATATCATTACCCAATAAAGCAGAGGTTCCAGTAAACTGAGTACCAGTAAGTTGCATTCCATCGCCAGAATCTCCGGCAAATTTTATCACAACCTTATCCACCTCATTAATAGCAGTTGTTCCCATATATATTCAATTAAAAAAATTAAAGTCTTTTTTCGAGCCGCCAAGGTAGGTCGTCTCTAAAACTAAAAATATGAGTTAAATCATAAAAAACCGAATATTTGGTCAGTGTTTATTTCTCTTCCTGAAAAAAGCTTAAAATAGCCAAAATAGAGCTGTTTAAAAAATTATATTTACTTAAAAAAAATTATATTTACTTTATTTTTTTTGAGGACTTAATTTTCGTCTCTTTAGAATAATTCCAAATAAAAAAATGATGTTATTAAGTTAAATTTTGTATTTTACATTTGCGACAGAAAAAAAGCAAATAACTTTTAAAAGATAGCTATTATGTTAGTAATAAATGATGATTGTATTAATTGCGATGCGTGTGTATCTGAGTGCCCAAACAACGCTATTTATGAGCCGGATGAAGAATGGTCGTATGCTGACGGAACCAACCTAAGCGGTTCTTTTACATTACCTGACGGTACTGAAAAAGATGCAGATGAAAAACAAGAAGCCCTTTCGGACGAGTTTTTCTTTATCGTAGCAGATAAATGTACCGAATGTAAAGGATTCCACGATGAGCCTCAGTGTGTATCTGTTTGTCCTGCGGATTCTATTCATGTAGATGAAGACCACCCTGAAACAGAAGAAGAATTATTAGCGAAGAAAGAATTGATGCACGGATAGAAACATATTAAATGTATTAAAAGGCTGCTCCAAGGCAGCCTTTTTTTATGCTTTCAATTACCTGTTTCATCCACCATTTTGGGGTCTTTTAACCAACGAACTAATAACGCATATTGGTGAAACAACACCAACAAGGGGGCAACTGTATTTTCTTTTTCACCTTTTAACTCAGAGTCCTCTGAGCAGGTGTAATTACATGGCACAAAACCTCACTTAATTAAGTATGATTTCTCTTAAGTTTAACCTTATTATTGGAGCCATAGAAAATTAGACTACGTGTTTAATCTTACTTTTTGCTTAGGGCTAAAAACCAATGAGTTATCGTATATTCTTATGAGTAAAATAATGATTGAACAGCTATACCTTTGAATTATAATTAAAACGAAAAAAAACCAAAAACGTACCATTATGAAAAGGCTTGGTCTAATTATCGCAGTTGTTATCTTATTTGTTGCAAGTTCTTGTGCTCCTACTTATATGTGCCCTACTTATACAAACGCAGACCAAGCACCACAGGCTCCTGCTGAGTTAGTACAAAACGATTTATAGTAATTAGTCTAGCGCAAGTGTCCACTTGTGCTAATGGTTATCGATTTTATCTTTCTATGTGGCTAAGATTCCTGCGGAATGACTTTCGTTGTGGCGAAAACAAGATAAGAAAAATTACAACCTAAAGGTGTACCTAGCTTTAATAATAAGTTGGCTTGAGTTTAATTGCCAATTCTCATTTAAATCTTGCACCGTATTGTGGTTATATACCACAAAAATATCTCCCAAAGGAAGAAATATATAATGAAGCCTTGAATTTACTCCTACTGATTTTGTATCTGTATCGTATTGCACAAAGCTATTTAGCTGCAAATCTGGAGTTACATTAAGTCGTACTCTTCCTCCAATTAAGGTTTGATCAAAATTACCTCCTGGTAAACTCCCAATATTTCTAATTCCTTGAAACTCAAATGTGAGTATTTTAAAAGGATTCCAATTTAATTCTATCTCATAGGTATCTAAATTGCCATCATAAAATGACCCAAACCACCAACTTGCTTGCCCGTTTACCTTTCGTTTGGCTGCAAAGCCAACCTCTCCTCTATACCTAATAAAATGATAGGCTGCAGTAGGAATAATGACACCTTCAGCTATTTCAAAATCAAATGGCAAGTTTTCTCCTGTAGGCACAAAGTTGGCCTCCACTCGGTCACCACTTTCGAACCGCCAATTAATTGGGGCTGTAAAAATTTGATAGGATTCCCAGTTTCCTTCTAAGTCTGATACATAAGATAAGAATAGCTCATTAAACATTTGCCTTACCAATTCCCACTCTGGGCGAGGAGCATACACAACACCCAACCGATACCTATTAATCGCCTTTCGAGGCACAAAACCAAGTGAAGGGTCGAATGCGTCTCCGATTCTTAGATAGGTAAATGAGAGATCCCACAAATCATTAGGATAGTCAAATTTAAAAGAGAATGCCGTTTGGTCTCCACTTAAATCTTTACGATTAGTATAAAGAGCCGTAGCTCCAATAAGTACATTTTTATTCCCCTTAAAGCTTGTGGTTTGATAGGTGTAATCAAAGCCTCCCAAATAGCTTCCTTGCCGCCCTGTTGGGTCTCCAAACGTACCAATGAGACCAAATGAAGACTCCTTCATGATATTTTGACGTACACGCACCACCCCCATTTGCGTTTTAGAGATGCTGGTGTCTGGAGTTGAAACTGCATCAGTACCAACAATTAACCCCCCAAAAGCAGTTTTATTAATTCTACCATTTATTTTTCCACCTAAAATTATGGGGATTTGGGTTCCTTCGAACAAGCCAATTCTTCTGCTGAAAAAGGGAACCAAATCTCTTCTAAGCCCTAGGCCAAACTCAAAAATATCGGCTCCTTCTAAAAAAAAAGATCTTTTTTCTGGAAAGAAAAGTGGAAACCTTGTAAGATTTGTTTGGCGGCTATCCACTTCTGTTTCTGCAAAATCAGTATTGGCAGTTAATGAGGAGGTAATATTAGAACCAATACGTTGATTGATATCTAAACTCGGTTGAAACTTAACTACACTCCCCTCTCCTGCATCCGAAGCTGGGCCTGTTTCCGAATAATTACCTACGATTGAAGGCCTAATATTGGTTCCTATCCCATAGCTAAATACTGGCAAATTAGTTATCAAACCTGCCTTACTGGTTTGTGTAAACCATTGATCTCTCTTTACGTTACTCCATCGAATTGTTTCTTGATTACGCTGAATTCTTCGTTCTATATTAAAACCCCACTCAGTTAGGCTTTTTTTATAATTGATACTTTGAATGGGAATTTTAATTTCAACTACCCAACCCGATTCAGTTATTCTGGTTTTTGCTTCCCAAACGCCATCCCAGTTTTTATTTTCAGACTCTCCACGCCTGCTTACTAATGCATCATAACGTGCTCCACTTGGGTTTACTGCAAATATATAGCCCGATTGCCCATCTTTAGAAGGGTCAATCACAATTCTAATATGATCTTCATTATTTAAATTAGCATCTCTTAGTTTAGAAAAGCTAACAATTTTAGAAGGTTCAGAATCAAAGCAAACAACAGAGAAATAAATGTTTTTGGCTTCGGCCAGTACTCTCACCTCTGTTTTGCCCGAAGGCATACCTCCCTCTACCGGAACCGTTGTTTTAAGATTTGTGAGCAGTGGTGCATTTATCCAAGAAGGTTCATTAAGCTTTCCATCAAGCTTAATATTGCCCTCCACCTTTCCAACAGGGTGAGAAGGTTGCATAAATTCTTGAGCTATTGAAGAAAAGGAAATACTTAATAGCAAAAAAAGAATACTAATCTTGCTCATTGCTTAAAAAAATATGAAGTAAAGATAAATTGTTAACCTTCCATAAAAAATGATTTTTATTCGTTTTTAGTTCAAATTTAAAGCTTTTTACTACTCCTACGTATTAAGACTTAGGCACCAATTAAGGCTAAAAACGAATAAGTTCTCAAGCTTTATTAGTAGAAATTTAGACTATCGCCCACTCTATCTTTGAAATATCAATAAAACAAAATATTTCTATTATGAAAAGGCTTAGTTTAATTATCGCAGTTGTTATCTTATTTGTTGCTAGTTCTTGCGCTCCTTCTTATATGTGCCCAACTTACACTAACGCAGATCAAGCGCCTCAAGCTCCGGCTGAGTTAGCACAAAGTAATTTATAATAAAAGGTCTGCTTTACAGACCCCTTATGTTTAATATCTAGAGTTTAGTGCAAGTGTGCTTGAGCTAGTCTAATCCTTACTCATCATCCATTTAAAGATGACCTTATAATTTACTTTAGCCCCGTGCATTAAAATGCCTATTCTGTAAACTCGTCCTGCCATCCAGGTAGTACCCAAAAAGCCTCCAATCATAATTAACATTGATAGAATTAGCTGCCACGTTGGCACATCGAATGGTATTCGTACCATCATTATAATAGGTGCTGAAAATGGAATCATAGAGAGCCAAAAAGCTAAATCTCCTGCAGGGTCTTTTAGTACAGGCCCCAACATCATCATACTTATAATCACAGGCATCATAATGGGCATCATAAATTGTTGTGTATCGGCTTCGCTATCTACTGCAGAACCCACCATTGCAAATAAAGCTGCATTAAATAAATAACCCGTTAAAAAGAAATATAAAAAGGCACCTAGTATTAAAGGAATATTAATTTCGCCAAGTACATCATTTAGTTTATCCATTGCCTCTAAAGCCTGTGCATTTCCTCCGCTGTTCCCTGCAACACTTACTCCACTAGCAGCATCTGCTGCAACTTGAGGGTCAACATCTAACAACATTGGCCCAATGGAAAGGATAGCAAATGTTAATATCATCCAGAGGGCAAACTGTGTTAGACCCACTAATGCCACTCCCAAAATTTTGCCCATCATCAATTGGTAAGGTTTTACAGACGAAACCAAAATTTCAACAATCTTGCTGGTTTTTTCTTGCATTACAGCTCGCATTACCTGAGAACCATAAATCATAATAAACATATAGATGAGCAAGCCACTAATGGTACCAATTGCCATAGCAATGGTGGAACTTCCTGCGGTAGAGGCTTCACCAGATAAACTTTTAGATTTAATACTTATTCGCGTTTTGATACTATCCAATGTATTTTGCCTTAGCCCTAGATTATCCATTTTAGTAGCTTCAAGTGCATTTTCTACGGCATCATCTACATCGCTTTCTAGCTCCATGCCAGGAGTTTGCATGGTATATAGCTCTATGCCTTTCGGTTTGTATAAATCTAGTTCAGGAATGTACAATAAGGCAAACCCTTCTCCTTGCTCCACATCAGTTTTAACTGAATCTATTTGACCGGTTATGACTTCAAATTTAGCAACCCCTTTGTCTTCAATTTTGTTTCCAACATAGCCACTTTCATCTATAACTTTTATTAGAAATTCCTCATCAGAGTCTTTTACACTGAGATAAATACTTAGGGCATACATACCGCCAATTAAAATTGGCATTAAAAAAGTGGCCAATAAAAAGCTTTTCTTTTTTACTCGCGAAATATATTCTCGTTTTAGAATTAATAAGATCTTATCCATTATTTGCCTCCTTTACTGCTTGAATGAAAATATCGTTTATTGATGGAATAAGCTCGTTAAACCCTACCACTTTGGTTTGATTAATTAGATGCTTTAATAATAGGTTGGAATCAGAATCATCTGTAATCCTTACTTTAGTTTCTAAAATCTCATCTTCCAATTTGTTAGTTCCCAAAATTTCATAATGACTATCTAAGGCTCCCATTGCGCCCAAATGGTTTACCAAATAAGTTTGAGACCTATGTGAATTTTTAATATCCTTTTTAGGCCCATCCAGTATTTTATGAGACTCATCTATTAGAGCAATATGATCGCATAACTCTTCCACACTTTCCATTCGATGGGTAGAAAAAATAATGGTGCTGCCTTTTTCACGTAGCTCCAAAATTTCATCCTTAATAATATTAGCATTTATAGGGTCAAATCCAGAAAAAGGTTCATCCAAGATGATAAGTTCAGGATCATGCAACACCGTGCCAATAAATTGCACCTTTTGCTGCATCCCTTTGGAGAGATCTTCTACTTTCTTATCCAACCAATCAGGAATATCAAGCTTTTTAAACCAATGCTTAATTTTAGTAATTGATTCTTTCTTTTTTAGTCCTTTGAGCTGCGCAAAATACAAAAGGTGCTCGCCTACCTTCATCTTTTTATAAAGCCCTCGTTCTTCAGGCAAGTAGCCAATTACCCGAACATGGCCTGGATTCAAGGGCTCTCCATTTATTTCAATGGTGCCCGCATCGGAACTAATAATTTGATTAATAATTCTGATTAAGGTGGTTTTACCTGCTCCATTTGGCCCTAAAAGCCCAAAAATGCTTTGCTTTGGTATAGCCATACTTACATCTGAAAGTGCTTGATGATCAGCATATCTCTTTGAGATGTTGTTTATCGTAAGAATATTCAACTTAAAATGGTTTTGTTAACAATCGACTAAAATAGAACGAATCTTGATAATTTATAAACCGTTGGTGTAAAAATAAAACTGTTATCTTAAATAAGGTTCTACTTCTTTAAGTGCTTTTCAACAACTTCTTCTCTATGATGTAAAATAATTTTTATACCACCATTGAAACACCAATAGTGCCCAAATTTTTGCAGGAGCATCTTCTGGGTTTCGTGAGTGTAATTGTTTTTTCAATGCTTCGATTCCAGCAATATTAAAAATCCCTTGTTCTTCAATGTAACTAGTTTTCAATAAATCATTTTCGAGTAATGAGTTTAGTTCGTTTCTCAGCCACCCCAATAAAGGCACTTCAAATCCGTGCTTTTTACGATTAAATAAACCATTTGGCACATAACTTTTAAAGGTTTCTTTTATAATTCGTTTTCTATCTGCACTATTTATTTTACTATCAACAGGTAAGCGAAAAGCAAAGTCAACAACTCGATGGTCTAAAAAGGGCACTCTAACTTCCAAACTATTGGCCATACTCATTAAATCAACTTTTGTGAGCATATCTCCTGACAACACCAAATTTATATCTGCTAATAAAGTATCGTTTACTGATTCTTTTGTTTTAATCTTCGCAAAAGGATTCAGCTTTTTGGGGGCTTCTAAATGCTCTGGTTTAATTAAACTTGATGCGTATTGGGCATCTCCAATGGCTGCCCAAGCCCAGTACCGATCCGAAGAACTCATTTTAGATACCTTTGCAAATCGATCTAATTGTCTAAAGATATTTGTAAATGGGTTATTCCTTGATTTTGGCAGCAACCCCCACAAGCCAGAAAACGAGGTAACCATTTTTTCTTTTGCTCCAGCATTTAGCATTTTATGAATGGCAGCATGTTTATTATACCCTGCAAAAAGCTCATCAGCTCCATCGCCTGATAAAGCCACGGTTACATGCTTTTTAGTTTCCTTGCTTAAGATGTAAACTGCTAAGGCTGATGAATCAGCAAACGGTTCATCCACATAATCGAGCATATCAAACAAGTGGTTAAATAAATCATTATTTGACAATTTAAACACGGTATGTTTAGAACCTATATGTTTTGCTACTTGGTCTGCATATTTTGTTTCATCAAAATAGGCTACATCCTTATAACCAATAGAAAAAGTTTGAAGATTATTAATATGTTTAGCAGCAATAGCTGAAATTACGGAAGAATCTACCCCTCCACTTAAAAAAGTCCCCAATGGAACGTCCGAAACCAAACGGTCAGTAACAGATTCTTCAAGAATACTTTTAAATTCCACTTTCGATTCCTTGAAAGGTCGATCTTTAATACTGGTGCTGATTTTATAGTAACACTCCTCTGTAACAACCCCATTAACTATTGTTACATAATGTGCAGGCTTAAGTTTACGAATGCCTTCCAGCATGGAAACTTCAGTAGGTAAATAATTAAGTTGTAGATAGTTATAAAGTGCGTTATAATTTAGCTTTTTCTCTATCCCATAGGCTAGTAAAGATTTTACCTCTGAAGCAAACAAAAACTTGTCCTCATCTTGATAAATATGAAGCGGTTTAATCCCATATCTATCTCTAGCAACAAGTAGGGTTTTTTCTAATGTATCGTAAAAAGCAAAGGCAAAAAAACCGTTAAGCTTAGAAAGACATTTAGATCCTTCTTCGATGAGAAGGTAGAGCAGGACTTCAGAGTCAGAGTTATTCGAAAAAGTGAGCCCCTTTGATAAAAGCTCTTCTTTTAAACTTTTATAATTATAAATTTCTCCATTAAAAACTAATTTATACCTCCCAGTAGCATCTGTCATTGGTTGGTTAGCCTCAATGGAAGTATCTATGATAGAAAGTCGCCTATGACCCAAACCTACCATTTCATCATTAAACAAGCCATGATTATCTGGCCCACGATTTTCCAGAGCAGAAGTGGCTTTGGAGAGGTTGATCATATTAAAACGACCCACCTGATTAAACGAAAAAATGCCAGTTACTCCACACATAGCTCAAATAACCGGCATTTTTAAAGATTTAACAACCAATAAATGGTCTTTACTTAATGAGGTTCACTATTTATCCTAGAACGTGTTTCTCCTGTAACTACATTATACAGAGTTTTAAAATCATTTGCTGTTTGATCCTTTCGAATTATGCCTGGTGTTAGGTACACTTCAATCTCATCACCATCAAACCAAGAAACAGTACCTCCTTCAACTCTATTTTCAAGTGCTATGGAATTATCCTTTACATTAATTACTAAATAATAGATACTATTTCTAGTCTGTTGTGATGAGCCTGCAACTTCGTAAGTACAAAGAACATAGGCTTTATCATCATTGAAAAAATACTCCACATCTTCTCCCATCTTAGCCTCAGCTATTTGGATATAGGTTGAATTAGGTGAAGTTTTAGAACTACTCATATTAGAAGATTTGCAACTTATAAAGGTTGCAAAAACCATTATTATTAAAAGCCGAATCATAATTATTCGATAATAATTTTATAGACCATTCTCTTGTCCGCAAATTTTATATCTACAATATAAATACCTTCACTAAAATTATTAACATCTATTTCCTTAGAAAAAATTAAGTCCTCTTTACTACTTACACTCCTATAAAATTCCTTTCCTACAGTATTCATGATTTTCAAATCTACTACCCCTCTGTACTCATTTTCTACACCAATAAATAAATTGTCAGAAACAGGATTGGGATATATATAAACTCCTTGGCTTTGTAAATCATTATTTAATGCAGTAATAATAGAAGACCCACTAGAAATTCCAATACAGCCACCAACATTTACAGCCACACTATAATTCCCGCTTTTCTCAGCCAAATATGTTTTTTGATTAGCTCCCATAATAGAATCGCTATTTAGAAACCATTGAAAAACATCTCCATCTGTTGCTGTTAGTGTTAATTGGGCATCGTTACCTGCTACGGCTTCGGATATATAGCTTGGCGTATGCGCAGGTGCAGTAGATATTATGCCTGCTTTTGTTTCTATCTGGGTTCCATTTTCGGGGCTTTCCAAAGTGAGTGTTACGGTACTGCTCCCGTTTCCAGTATAGGTTACCTCAAAAGGACCAATGCCTGATGCTGTTGCAGGAGTTGCATTGGCACCAAAATCCCAATTCATACTTGAAATACTACCTGTAGAAGTACTTGTAAATATAACTACTTGGTTATTACATCCGGTATCACCTTCGTAGGTAAAATCGGCTGTTGCTGCTCCAAGTTGGGGGCCTGTTAACGTTACATCATCCAATGCCATGCCTACATCTACAGAGGCATAATCTGTTTTAAAATAAAATCTAAAAGCTACTCGGTCGTTTCCACCAAATTCATTTAGTTTAACAGATTTAGTATCAAAATTACCATTTGTAGAGCCTGTAAACAAAGGTATTGCAGGCCAGCCCTGATCTGGATTGTCTTCGCCAATTTTATCATACCAGCCATCTTCAACAACTGGGTTTAACTGTTTCCAGTTTTCGCCAAAATCAAGAGAGTATTCTAAAATAAATCCATCCCATCCATCTTCAAATTGATAATTTGCTTTAAAAGACAATTCATAGTCTCCAAGCAACGAGAAATCAAATATGGGTGTATATAAATAGGCTACTGATCGGTCTTGATATTTTTCTTCATCTATGCCGCTTACCCAGGCAATATTTCCTGATGCTGTTCCGCTTTTGCCTGCAATAGTGGATTTTCCTCTTTCCAAGGGTGTGCCACTAATATTCTCAACAAGAAAATCACTGAAATTAGATTCCATATCTCCTCCATTTGCCAGCGTATAGGTTGAACCTTTTAAAGCAACTACATTAATTAGTGAATCTTTTGTATGTGTATGGTTACCTCCTCCCGGATATGTAATGGTTAAAGATACATCGTAGATTCCGCCAGCCTGGTATGCGTGTTTGGGGTTTTTCTTGTTAGAAGATTCTCCATCACCAAAGTCCCAAGTAAATGTTTCAGCTCCTTTTGAAATATATTCAAACTGAATGGTATCTCCAGGTAAATTAACTGAAGAACTGGTAACCGAAAAGAATGCCCTAGGGTCGGTTTTAGTTATTTCAAAGTCATCAATTAGTATGCCATCAAAATTATAAATCGTATCGTTATAGGCATTTGTAACAGAAGCGATCAAGCCAAAATATACTTCACTTTCTCCGTTCCCAATCATTTCAGATAAATTATAAGATACGGTTTCTGGTGCATCTTCTGTATTGTCCTGCACCCAGGCATTTCCACTTTCAAACAGTAAATACTCATCGGATCGGTTCATCCAATTTACCCCTCTTCCATCATTTGGTTCTCCTAAGCTTTTCCAAGTAGTTCCTCCATCTACACTATAAACAACACTAAGCCCAGCTGCTGCTGTTTCAACATCCATACTCAAATCAAATTTAAGGTTGTAATCAGCAATAGTATCTGAGAGGTTAAATTTTGGAGTAATCAATGCAGTAGAGAAATCTGCATCTGGCTCTTTTAGATTTGCATCTAAATCAGTTTTCCAAACCTGAGTTCCGCTACTTGGAGTCTTAAGTACATTTGTTGGAACACCTTGTTCCCAAATATTAGTATTTCCTTTAAAAGCAACTTGAATAAATTCACTTGGGTTCTCAAAATCCCCGCCATTTGCTAGCGAATAAGGTACTGTAACAGCAGCTAAATCCTGAATAATAGTTTTATGCCTGGCTGATGAAATACCAGGCGAAGTATAACTGCGACCCAATACATCTGAAACACCCGATATATAATACTGTAAAACAGACGTACTTCCAGGGTTAGGAATAGTAAATGAATATACTCCACCACCATCATCGTTCATATTTTGATTCGTTTGAGTAGCGAAATCATCAAAAGAATAATGAAGAACAGGTTGCTCTACAGATAGTGTAGTATCTGAAGTTACTTCTACAGTAATTAAAATATTATCCGTTAAATTGTCCACTATCAAATCAGGCTGGTGTTTTAAGTATGTATGAACCCATCCCATATCGGCAAACAAGCTCATCATATTGGGTCCTGGGTCGTGTATTGACTCTCCGCTACCTATTTGAGGGGTTAATAATGCATTAGCAGTACCATTGTACGTGTTTTCATCCCAGTGCGAAATGCTGGAACCTGAATTGTAACTAGTTGGGGCATATATTTTTGGGATAGTACCTCCATTAGAAGTAACAGCCAGTGGTGCATTTAAAAAAAGATTATCACTTGTAAAAAAATCACCCAGTTCAGATGAATTATTGGATACATCATAGATTTTAACTCCTTCTCCATCTTCAATATAATGGTCGAATACTCCAGGGCTTCTTCTACCTGTATCAGCTGTTTCATCATAGCTATTTAAAGCAAAAAAGCCCAGCCCATGGCCAATTTCGTGTAAAACTACGGTTACAAAATCATGTTTGCCAGAGGTTGTGTTACCATCTGTTCCCAGATACCAATCAAAAGAACTACTAAACGAAGCGTTAATATCTGCTTCGCCTGGCTCATTTAAATCATGGCCTGCCATTTTTTCGGCCAAAGCCACATTATACCAAGTAGAGTCATTTGGTGCTCCATCAAAACCCTTGTAAAGCCCACTTGTACCTGCGGAACCTAAAACACCTGAAGCTAGAGGTTTATAAGTAGCATCGATATAGATAGTTACATCTGATTTAATTAAAGTTGACCAAATATCTACTGCAAATTGAAATGCATCTTTGGCTTCCTGCTCATCATCAAATCCATGATAGTTAACTACAATTTGTGCTGTTTTTGCAGTAGCATTTACTCTTGCGTTACTAAAACTTTTTAAAAAATTAGATGGTGGTGGTATATGAAAATCGGTATGGGTAAAATCTGCCGGACAAACTATTACAGGGGGCGTAAAACTCTTTTGTGAAAATGAATTTATGGCACTAACAACTGTAATAAGTAGTATTAAAGGTAATATTTGTTTCATATTATATTAAATTTGGATTATGAAGATGAAAAATTCACTAAAATTAGTTCTTTTTTGGGCATTTTTTGTAATGAATTGCAAAAACATTCCTCAAAAATCAAGCTCAATAACAGAAGATCAACTGTTTTACTATAAAACTAGTGAGTGTATGGGTACTTGCCCTGTATTTACTTTTACAATTTTTCCAGATGGGAGTTGCACGTATCAAGGTGTTGCGAATGTTGATAATCTTGGTACTTTTAGTGGTACAATAAACAAGGAAGAGTTAAGTCAATTTAAATCGACTCTATCAGAATCCAAGTTTTATGATATCAATATTGAAAGTAACTCTTTGGTAAAAGACTTACCGACAACTTATCTTTTTTATAATGATGGCAATCAGCAAAAAACTATTACCTATTATGATGCTAGCAACAAGAAAGTTGAAGGCATAATTAATCAGGCAAATGGATTAATTGAGAGCATAAAATGGACTAAGAAATAATTATTCAATCAACTATTTCAAACTAGTTAATAATAACTCAGCAGGGTGAAAAGATTTTTCACCTGTTCCATCTTTAATTTGATGTCTGCAGCTTGTACCTGGTGCAACCACAACTCCATTTTCTAAACTTCTTACTGCTGGAAACAAAACTAACTCCCCAATTTCCATCGATATATCGTAGTGTTCTTTCTCATACCCAAAAGAGCCTGCCATACCACAGCAACCCGAAGGAATTAGCTCAACTTGTGCTTCTGGGATAAGGTTCAACACTTTTTTTAAAGGCGTTAGTGACGATAATGCTTTTTGGTGACAATGCCCATGGTACTTAATGGTTTTATTCAAAGGTTTAAACTGAGATGAGATAACGTTCCCTTCGTCAATCTCATTGGCCAAAAATTCTTCGAATAAAAAACAATTTTCGGAAAGCCTTTTAGCCAATTTTTGGTCAGTTGCCAAATCAATATACTCATCTCTAAAAGAAAGAATAGCAGAAGGTTCTATCCCAATCAATGGCTGGCTAGACGAAATTTTACCTACTAGGGCTTGAATATTCTTATCTACAAGTTTTTTAGCCTTTCCCAATAATCCTTTTGAAAATAAAGCTCTTCCAGTATCATTAATAGGAGCAAGTTCCAATTCATATCCCAATTTGGTTAATATTTGAACTACTGCCTTTCCAACTATTAAATCATTATAATTGGTAAACTCATCTGCTAGAATAAAAGCTTTTCCATTGGATTCAGGTTTTAAATCAACACCAAAATTTGATTTCTTATTTTGGATAAACCAAGAGTTAAAAGTTTGCTTATTTAACTGAGGCATGCTGCGTTTTTCTGCAAAACCGACCAACCACTTAAAAGGCTTACTTAGTGCACCGTTTGCCACAAGTTTATAGCCCCAAGGAGCAATCATGGCAAGTTTATTTAATGCATTAAAATTTGAGATAAGCCTTGTTCTGAGAGATAAGCCTTTTCTCTCCTGGTATTGATGTAAAAACTCAGCCCTAATTTTAGCTATATCTACATTGGACGGACACTCGGCTTTGCAACCTTTGCATGCCAAGCATAAATCCAACACTTCTTTAATTTCTTCGCTTTCAAATGGGTTATTTTCTCCTCGTCCAGCTATTTCTCTAAACATATTGGCTCTACCACGAGTGGTGTGTTTTTCATTTCGAGTAGCCATATAGCTAGGGCACATGGTGCCACCTGTTAATTCAGTTTTTCGGCAATCGCCTGCCCCATTGCATTGTTCTGAGGCTCGCACAATACCTGCAGTGCTCGAAAAATCTAATATTGTATCGTAGATAGGTGTCTTTTGCCCTGGAGAAAATCGCAATGAACTATTCATTGAAGGGGTATCCACAATTTTCTCAGGGTTAAAAATATTATCAGGATCCCATGATTTTTTTATCCTCTTTAGCAGGTTGTAGTTCTCCTCACCAATCATAAAAGGAATAAACTCGCCACGTAAACGACCATCTCCATGCTCTCCACTTAAGGAGCCTTTGTACTTTTTAACTAAGCCAGCAACCTCTTGCAGTACTACTTTAAAAAGCTTATTCCCTTCTTCTGTTTTTAAATCTAATATAGGACGTAAATGAAGCTCGCCAGAACCTGCATGTGCATAATGCACACAACTCAAATTATATTTTGCTAAGAGTTCATTTAACTCTAAAATGTACTCAGGCAAGTCATCTACTTTTACCGCAGTATCTTCAATTACAGGTACAGCCTTAGGGTCACCTGGCACATTGGATAAAAGACCAAGGCCTGCTTTTCTAAGTGTCCAAACTTTAACAGCATCTTCATTCCAAACAATTGGAAAATGATAACCTAAACCCACATTTTTTAACTGATTAATGAGTGCATCAGCTTCCTTTTTAACTTCTTCTTTGGTATCTCTTTTAAGCTCAATAACTAGCAAAGCCTTGGGGTCGCCCTGCATAAAAAAGCGATTTGGCTTTTGAGAAACACTGGTTTTTGTGCGCTCTAAAATATGATGATCCATTAATTCAACAGCACTAGGGTTATAATTAAGTGCTATTTGAGTTGCCTTTAAAGAATCATATACCGTTTCGAAATGGCCACAAACAAGTCCTACTTCTTTGGGAGGGAGATCGACAAGGGCAATTTTAACTTCGGTTATAAAAGCCAACGTTCCTTCGGAACCTGCTATTAATTTGCAAAAATTGAAGGGTTTATCACCCTCTTCAAATACCTCTGTATCCATTAATAAATCTAAAGCATAGCCAGTGTTTCTACGTGGTATGGCAGGGTCTGGGTAATGTGTTGTTATTAATTCACGGTTAGACTTATCACTTAAAATAGACTTTGCTTCCCTATAAATATCACCTTCAATAGACCTAGATGATAAGCTGCATTTTTCTTCAAACTCCTTCTTGTTCAAACTTGAAAAAACAGTTTCTTTGCCATCTGCTAAAATTGCTTTAATTTCTAATAAATGATCACGAGTACTGCCATACACTACCGAATTAGAACCACAACTATTATTACCTACCATACCCCCAATCATTGCTCGATTGGCAGTAGATGTTTCTGGGCCAAACAATAGCTCATACGGCTTTAGGTGCATATTAAGCTCATCTCGAATCACACCTGGTTGTACTCGAACCCACTTTTTTTCTTTATTTACTTCTAAAATTTCCGTATAAGTACGAGATACATCTACTATAATACCTCCACCTACTACCTGGCCAGCTAGGGAAGTACCAGCCGTTCTGGGAATGAGGGAAAGATTATTTTCTCTTGCAAAATTAATAAGCGCTTTAATGTCAGAATTATGTTTGGGATAGCAAACAGCTAGTGGTATTTGCCTATAAGAAGAAGCATCCGTAGCATACAACATCCTTGTGGTTTCGTCTAAAAGCAATTCACCTGTAAGTTGTGGTTTTAAGATTTCTAAAAAATAATTATTTGCAAATTCTCCCATAATCTATTCAAAAATAGTTTTTAGTTATGGTAACCTCAATTAATGACAATTATATTCGTTTATTTAGTAAAATAATTAATTCAGTTTATGCGTATTCGACAGGTTTATTTTACAAACTATTTATTAATTGGCATATTACTATTAACCTCCTGTGCAGGTCATAAATCAAAACGAAGTAGAACAGAAACAGTTATAAAAACCGCAAGGTCTTATACGGGTACACCTTACAAATGGGGTGGTACTACCAAGTCGGGAATGGACTGCTCTGGGTTATTACTTAATTCATTTAAGGCCATTAATTATAAAATTCCACGTACTTCAGCAGAGCAAAGTAAAATAGGTAAAAAGGTAGCTAAAAGTGACATTAAACCTGGTGATTTAGTATTTTTTGCTACTGGAAAAAAGAAACGAAAAATTACGCATGTAGGGTTGGTAACTGAGGTTCGAGGTAAAGATAATATCAAGTTTATCCATGCTTCTTCAAGTGTTGGTGTAACCGAAAGTAACTTGGCAAGCAGTTATTATAAAAAACGATTTCGAATGGCTCGCAGAGTTTTATAAATTATCAATTAAGAAAGTTTCTAACTAATTCGATAACTACTAAGGCTCCTAGGATAAACAATAATAGTGGAAGTATTGGATTTGTCTTTTTCTTATACTCAGAACCCGCATCCCATCGGCTAGACATAAAAGACCTTGAACCCCTTCTAAATTTCATCCTCTAAAATTAAAAAATAACGCTCAATAATTCTAAAATAATAAAGGTAGTATTGAATGGCATAACTAAACTTTTCTATATTTGCAGCCGCTCGGGGGATTAGCTCAGTTGGCTAGAGCGCTACACTGGCAGTGTAGAGGTCATCGGTTCGAATCCGATATTCTCCACTATAAGGGTTTACTTATACTAAGTAAACCCTTTGTTTTTGACTTATATGAAAGGGTTCGTCTATTTTATCTACTCAAAAAAATGGAATCAATTCTATGTTGGTTCCTCTACGGATGTGGATAAAAGAGTAGAACAACACAACTCTGGCCAAAATAAGTCAACTAAAGGAGGGAATCCTTGGATACTAAAACATACCGAAGTTTTTAATTCACCTACCGAGGCTAGAAAACGTGAATATGCCATAAAGAAAAAGAAAAGTAGAAAATACATTGAATGGTTAATTAACTCAGTGGGGTAGAGCGCTCCGAAGGCTTTCGGAGAGGTCATCGGTTCGAATCCGATATTCTCCACTTCAATAAAAAAAGGTTGGTTCATTGGAACTAACCTTTTTTATTGACTTAAGTTTTTCACTTAACTTTGCACCATGGGTCATATTATTTACAAAGAGTTTCATGGTTGTTTTGGTCATCGAGTATGGAACCAAAACCTAGAAGAAAAATTTGCGGATTCAACTCAGTGTACTTGTAGGTATCTACATGGCCATAATTTTAAAACGGTTGTTTATCTTGAATCTGACAAGCTTGTTAATGGTATGGTAACGGACTTTAAGCATTTAGGTGCTTTTAAAAAATGGCTCGACCGTGTAATGGATCATAAAACTTTGATGGACATTAGCGACCCAATGATACCCACTATGTTGCCAAAGGCTAAAATTGAAGATGCTATTTTAGAATTAAAAGATAAGCTTTTTGCCATACCAGAAACTAAAAAAGAACTCACCGAGCTAGAATATGAACTTTATGCAGGAATTGTGTTTGTAAACTTTGCACCTACTGCTGAAAATATTAGCAAATGGATTTTCGAAGCCGTTAATACTCTTTTACCCCAGGGAGTACGATGTACTAAAGTAGAGTTTTGGGAAACCCAAAAAGCAGGGGCTATTTATACCAATGAATAGTTATTGGTTAAGAGTTATTCCATTTTCTGAATAATCTTCATCGTTTGCTCAAGCATCTGTTCTGTAAAATCTAAATGAGTAACAAATCGAATTTGATTGCCTCCAAAAGGCACAGCTAACACTCCTTTTTCTTTTAATTGGTTTAGTCTTTTGTCCACTTTATCCACTGAAAAAATAACAATGTTCGTATCAACTGGCATAACCTCTTCTACAAACGGGGCGTTTCTAAGAGTCTCTCCCAAAGCCCTTGCTCTTAGGTGATCCTCTTTCAATCGCTCCACATTATGGGCTAATGCAAACAAGCCGGCAGAAGCTAAATACCCTGCTTGGCGCATACCGCCACCAAATACTTTTCGTACCCTACGCGCTTTTTTAATATGTGCTTTTGAGCCTAATAAAATCGAACCAATAGGTGCTCCCAACCCTTTAGATAAACAAATGGAAATTGTATCAAATACTTTTCCGTATTGAGTTGGAGTTTCTTTAGTTTCGACCAAGGCGTTGTATAAACGAGCTCCATCTAAGTGGAGTGCTAATCCTTTCTCATCACAAAGGTTTCTAATATTTTCTATCTCTTTAAAATCATAGTAACTACCTCCACCTTTGTTCATGGTGTTTTCTAAACTAACTAACCGACTTACCGGAGCGTGAACATCATCGGGTTTAATAACTGCCTTAATTTGTGCAGCAGTAATCCTTCCTCTATTCCCATCTAACAAGGCAGGAGATACCCCTGAGTTAGAGGCCATTCCTCCACCTTCGTATAAATAAACATGTGAATTTTTATCGCAAATAACTTCATCTTGTGGTTGTGTATGTACCCTAATTCCAATTTGGTTGGCCATCGTGCCCGAAGGGCAAAAAACAGACGCTTCCATTCCGAAAATGTTAGCCATCTTTTCTTCCAGTAAATTTACTGTTGGGTCATCTCCAAACACATCATCGCCCACTTCTGCCGCCATCATGGCTTCGAGCATTGGTTTAGTGGGTTTTGTAAACGTATCGCTGCGTAATTCTATCATAGGCTAAAGGTAATTGAACCTAGAAAATTTACAGCAAATTAAAAATTAAAAAGGGACAAATATTTGCCCCTTTTAGCCTACTAATTTTTATTTTTTAGGATACTTAAGCCAAACCAAAGAAGGTAGGCTACCAAGAAAATAATCATCCCATAAATGCTAGCAATGGATGATATTCTTAAGCCATTAGCCAAAATTGCAGGAGAAATTGTACCAGCTTCTGCTATAAAATTAAATGCTTGAAACAAACCGAGAAATTGACCAAGAAACCCCAATACTAATGCAAACAGACCAAGTGATTTTATTGAGCCAATCTGGCTACTCACTTTTTCCTTATCACTCTCTTTAGAAAAGATAATAAGTGCATTTTTTATGGACATAATAAAAACTACTAGGAATACAATGGAAAGCATTCCCATAAACAACGCCCCTCCTTCATTAAAATAAGTTAACATACTATTTTTGTTTTTGTTGAAAATAATTTCTTCAAAAGTAGAGCTGGCTCAAGGGTAGAATCAAGGTAGAATACTAGCTAAAGTCTGCATTTCATCGACAATTTGTGCTTCCTAATTATTTTTGAAGCAATTTAGGAACAAATTATACATATGAAGCCCATTAAACAGTTTCTCTTCTGGTTCATAACCGTCCTCACTTTGGTATTGGTATTTGGAAAACCTTATGGTGGCTATTCGGTTTCTTTTTATTTCGTATCATTCTTATTACCTGTAATTATAGGCACCTCTTATACGTTCAATTCATTTTTGGTGCCCAAGTATCTTCTTCAAAAGAAATATGTAAAATTTGGTCTCTACACTTTCTACACCGTTGTTATTTCTTTAAATTTTGAGATGCTTGTAATTTTCTTAGCCTTTACGGTGCTAGCTAATTATGAATATGATAAAATGGTACCTGCGGCCACCAATATTTTTGGGTTGGCCATTACCATGTATTTTGTGGTGCTTATTAAAGCATTTATGCTATTAATAAAAACCTCGTTTGGCGAACAAGAAAAGATTCAAACACTAGAAGAAAAGCAAACCAATTTACAAAAAGGGTATTTAGTGGTAAGGGCAGATCGTAAAAATGTAAAAGTTCTTTTAGAAGAAATTTTGTATGTAGAAAGTCTTAGTGATTATGTTAAAATATTAACCACTTCCAATACTCCCATTATCACTAAAGAAAAAATTAGCAGCTTGGAGCAAAAACTAGCTTCTCCGTTTATCCGAATACACCGTTCGTTCATTATTAATACTGATAAAGTTGATTCGTTTTCATCAGAAGCTGTTGTTGTAAGTGGCAAAGAATTGCCCATTAGCAGAACCTATAAAAAAGAGGTTTTCGCTGTTTTAAAAAGAGGATAAAAGTTAGCCTTTCATCTTCTTTAAACAGATTGCTTCACAATGACGTATTTGTATAAAGATATTCCAAATTATCCTATTTTTTTATTCCGAGGAACGAGGAATCTTCTACTTTTTAAAGATAATTTTCTAGCCTCACAAGATTCCTCGTTCCTCGGAAAAGAAAGGCTTTGTTGATTCATTATTTTTCTCCTCTGATTTTTTTAACCTTCTTGCAATGACGTTATTTATAAATGAATTACCTCATCATAAGCAGCAGCTGCAGCTTCCATCACAGCCTCTGACATAGTTGGATGAGGATGTACCGTTTTAATGATTTCATGACCCGTAGTTTCTAGCTTTCTAGCAGCAACTACCTCTGCAATCATTTCGGTTACATTTGCTCCAATCATATGAGCACCTAACCATTCGCCATACTTGGCATCAAAAATAACTTTTACAAAGCCTTCTGGTGCTCCAGCAGCTTTGGCTTTTCCTGAAGCCGTAAATGGAAATTTCCCTACTTTAATATCGTAACCCGCATCTTTTGCGGCTTGCTCGGTATAACCTACCGAAGCAACTTCCGGTGAAGCATAGGTGCAACCCGGGATATTATTATAGTCAATTGGGTCAGGGTTTTGACCTGCAATTTTTTCAACACAAGTAATACCCTCTGCCGAAGCAACGTGAGCTAAGGCTTGCCCTTTAACAATATCGCCAATGGCATAAATGCCTGGTATATTAGTTTTATAATAGTCATCAACCAATACTTTTCCTTTGTCGGTGGCCACACCCACATCTTCAAGACCAATGCCTTCAATGTTGGTAGAAACTCCCACGGCAGAAAGTACTACATCACATTCAATTACTTCTTCGCCTTTTTTAGTTTTAACTGTAACCTTACAGCCTTTTCCTTTCGTATCTACATTAGTAACTTCGGCAGAAGTCATAATGTTAATCCCTGCTTTTTTAAACGAACGACCTAATTGCTTAGAAACATCTATGTCTTCCACAGGAACAATATTCGGAAGGTATTCAACGATGATAACCTCCGTGCCAATTGTATTATAAAAATAAGCAAACTCAACACCGATAGCTCCTGAGCCCACCACAACCATTTTCTTTGGGCGGTCTTTTAAGGTCATTGCTTGTCGGTAACCAATGATCTTTTTGCCATCAATAGGCATGGTGGGTAACTCACGAGAGCGACCACCCGTAGCAATAATTATATGGTCAGCTGAATAATCAACTGTTTTACCATCAGTTTCAACAGCTACTTTTTTACCGGCCTTTAGTTTTCCAAAGCCTTTTATCTGCGTAATTTTATTTTTCTTGAACAGGAATTCAATGCCATTACTCATAGCTCCTGCAACATCTCTGCTTCGTTTTACCATTCCAGAAAAATCAACCGAAGCCTCTTTTACATTAATGCCATAATCACTTGCATGTTGAATGTATTCAAACACATTGGCGCTTTTAAGTAAGGCTTTAGTTGGAATACATCCCCAATTTAGGCAAATACCTCCTAATTCTGCTCTTTCTACCACGCCAACTTTCATTCCCAATTGTGAAGCACGAATTGCAGCTACATAACCACCAGGTCCGCTACCTATTATAAGTAAATCATATTTAGTATCTGCCATTATTATATTTTTTAGTTATCTACACACCACATAAATATTGCTTTCAATAATTTACGGATTCCTGCCTACGCAGGAATGACGGTGCAAGTGATTTGTTTAAATTTCTAATTGCAAAGTTAAAATAATTAACACCTAAAAAATAGATTTAAAGCTTCCATATTTAGTTTTCTAACAGTCATTGGTATCATGCAGAATATCTCGTTAATTTTGAGGACTTAAATTTTATACAGATGAAATTACTCGAAGGAAAAACCGCACTTATTACAGGTGCATCAAAAGGAATAGGCAGAGCCATTGCATTAACTTACGCAGAGCAAGGAGCCAACGTGGCATTTACATATTTATCTAGTGTTGAACAGGGCGAAGCACTTACTGCTGAGTTAGAAGCCAAAGGCGTTAAAGCCAAAGGGTTTAGATCAGATGCTTCTGACTTTGCTGCTGCTGAGCAATTAATTGCAGATGTAGTTACAGAGTTTGGCTCCCTAGATGTTCTTATTAATAATGCGGGCATAACCCAAGATAATTTGCTTATGCGCATGAGCGAAGAAATGTGGGACAGAGTAATTAATATCAATCTAAAATCCGTATTTAATACCGTAAAAGCAGCCAACCGCAGCATGATGAAGCAACGTAGTGGATCTATTATTAACATGACTTCGGTAGTAGGTATAAAAGGCAATGCAGGCCAAGCTAATTATGCAGCTTCTAAAGCTGGAATAATTGGATTCACTAAATCGGTTGCGCTAGAACTTGGCTCTAGAGGAATAAGAAGTAACGCCATTGCCCCTGGTTTTATTGAAACAGAAATGACAGACAAACTAGACGAAAAAATGGTGCAAACCTGGAGGGATGCCATTCCTTTAAAACGAGGAGGCACCCCTGAAGATGTTGCTAACCTTGCGGTCTTCCTAGGTTCGGATATGTCGAGTTATATTAGCGGACAAGTGCTACAGGTTGATGGTGGTATGTTGACTTAATACCTAGACGATTAAATTAGAACTCAAGGGTTAATTGTCCTTGCGTTTTTTTGTTTTGCTCTCCTTCAAAATTAGAAAGGCTTATGCCAAGTAATCTAATTTTATGATGAGGCTCTAACGCAGAAACTAATAATTCACTTGCCAACAGTTTAATTTGATCGAGTTTATTAATGCCATTTCCAACGGTTTTACTTCTGGTGATTTGAGTAAAATCTGCAAACTTTATTTTAACCGTAAGGGTTTTAGGTAATCCGCCTGACTTAGCCAATCTCTTGCTTACAGAGGTTGCTACTTTATGTAATTTTTCTAAGAGAACCACTTTGTCTCCATAGTCTTCGCTAAAAGTTGATTCCGCCCCAAGTGATTTCCTCTCTCGATGCGCAATTACAGGTCTATTATCAATTCCTCTAGCTACATTATAAAAATAATGACCTGATTTGCCGAACCATTTAACCAAATTTCTTTCAGATTCCTTTTTTAAATCTGCTCCCTTAAAAATACCTTTCGATTTCATTTTTGTAGCTGTTACTTTTCCAACTCCAAAAAACTTTTCAATTGCAAGGCTGGCTACAAAATCTTCCACCTGATGTGGTTTTACCACATATAACCCATTGGGTTTATCCATATCAGAAGCAATTTTTGCCAAGAACTTATTTACCGATACTCCTGCCGATGCTGTTAACCTCGTTTGTACTTTAATTCTATTTTTAATTTCTAAGGCAATATCAGTAGCAATGGCTATGCCCTTTTTATTATGAGTTACATCCAAGTAAGCTTCATCTAGCGAAAGTGGCTCCACCAAATCGGTGTATTCCTTAAAAATGCTTCTAATTACTAAAGAAGTTGCTTTGTAGGCATCAAACCTGTGCTTAACAAATATTAAATTAGGGCATTTACGTTTGGCAATTTTAGATGACATGGCTGAGAACACGCCAAATTTTCGAGCTTCATAACTTGCTGCTGCAATTACACCCCTTTCTCCATCTCCCCCAACGGCAACAGGCTTTCCTCTTAACTCCGGATTGTCTCTTTGCTCTACCGAAGCAAAGAAGGCATCCATATCAATGTGAATTATTTTACGTTGAAGTTCAAGGGATTGGTTTTCCATACTTAAGAATATGGATACTTTTAATTCAAGTTCGAATCTTTTTTCAATATACCAACTAAACGGTAGCTAATTGATTTTAAGATTTTTTGCCAAGCTAGTTTTGCTCTAATAGGGATTTCTTTCCCCATCTCATCTTCAAAAGATTCTAAAAATAAATCTGGCATTCTAAGAATTTGAGCATTAGATATTTTATGCTTTCCAAACACTTTGGCTATTTCCTGTAACCTTCGTTTTAACTCTACTTCGTTTAATAAAACATCTATTATTTCTGTGATATATTCTTCAATTAAGGCACCAACTGCTGCAATATCTTCCTTTTCGGTATCAAAGTCAATATTGTTCTTATTTTTAATTCGATAATAAAAATCGATGCCAAACGAATGTCCTTTTTTAGCAAACTGATACCATGTGTTTTGAACAATTACGGCTTCATTTTCAATGTAAACAAGTGACCTTCTTCTTTTTTTGTATTGAAATAAAACTATTAACACAAGTATTCGTGTGCCTAGTAAAGCCAGGGTACTATTATACCAAATTTGCGACCATCTTATTTCACTTTTAAAAACTACTGGAGGAGCCACAGATAAAATCCCCCAACTAAGGTTGCCAAGTTTAAAAGGAGTAAATAGAAAGAGTGAGTCTTTCATAATCGCAGTACGTTCTTTCGAGATTGTAAAGCCAATATCATCAACAGATTGAAATTTTAAATCTCGATCGAAGTAATAATTTGTTGTTATTATGTAATCTTCAATACCCTCTATATGAACACCAATGTTAAGTTTTTCAAACGAAGTAGGTAATTGTATAGAAATAAAGCCGATATACTTTCCTTCTTCAAAAATTGGTGCTCCCACAAAGCCAGCCAACATATTATTACTAGGTTCATAAACAGAAAAGTCAGCCACTGAAAATTCTTTAGTTTCTTGAATTCGTTTATTTACTTTACCTAGGCCACTATTTGCAAAAGGCCCATTAACAAGGTTGGTGCCTAGGTCTTTCTCCTTTACCACCGAATAAATAACATCACCTTTTTTATTTATAATTAACACATCGTGATACCCAAAATGTGCCACAATCTTTTTTCCCCATTCATCTAAATTGGCTATGGCATTGGTGTTTGATGAAGCATTGTTTACAAAATTCTTAATTGGTGTGCTTTCAGCCAATAACTGAATCTCTTCTTGCAAGGCCTTTAAATTACCAGAAATAGACGCAATACTGAGTTCATGATTTAAATGTAAGTTTTCAATCACCTTCGTTTTTATCCGTTCCATTTCTAAATCATAGCTAACTTTAGAAACAAGTAATATAATGACTAATGAAAAAGCCAGCCCTATAAGCTGAGGAGTATTCTTTTTAGATAAACTCATTTGGTCAAAGATTTTTCTTTTTCATTAATAATGCTTGAAACAGATTCCCACGCAAAGGCGAAGAATTCAAACCCATCTCCAGAAATTTTACCATGAACAGCATCTCCCACAATTTGGTTTACCAAAGCAAAATGTTCTTCTTGCAGTTTTTTAAGATTTTCTAAACTATTTGTTTGCTCAATATTTACTTTTATAGATAGCAGATGTTCATTATAGGCATTTAGCCTTTGTTGTTTTGAGCGGTTAAAAAACTGTATTATGCTTGAGCCCATTAATATAATGACCGATAACATTAAAGCTAAAAATTCAGCATTCTGCTGAAGAAAATTTGGCTTTTCCTTATTAACAAAATCCACCAAGCCTTGATGCCACGGTATTAACGAGCTTTCTTCTGGTACCGAAATTAACCCTGCCACATTCGTGCTTTCCGCTAATTCTCTTTTTCGTGTAAACAACACAGTAGCAATGGCATTTACAACCTCTGCTGGCACTTGACCTGAAGCAACTAATAATTTATCAACACCAATGGTAACTATATCTTTTTTGGGATTTGGAGGAATACCTCCAAATATACCACGAGGAATTTTCGATTTGTGGTACATCGGATGATTGAGCACAATGGCATCTGACTGTGTAATTGCCCTACTCTGTGCATTGCTCTCTACCATAAACTTTTTAATGCCAATATGGTTAGCCTCGCTCACCCTAAAAATGGCATCAATATTTCCATTTGCAAAAAGCCATGTGGCAGATTTCCAGGTAGATGATATGGGTGTTAATCTCGATTCATCAAGGCCAAAATGATTTACCAATTGAGTAAACGAATAGCTTTCCCCACTATTTTTAGAAGTAATGGCTATTTTAAACCCATCAATGTCTTCAATGCTTTTTAAACTTATTGAGGGTTGAAAAATGAGGTGAAATACTTCCTCATATAAATTAGCCACAAGCCTAACGTTATTATTTATTTGTAAATCTGCTTGTTGAGTTGCCAACTGTACTAGGCCTTTCTCTAATAATTTTGCATTTTCAATACTCCCTTCAGTGTTTACCACTTCAAGGGTAAAATCAAACTCTTCATTATTCACTATTTGAGCCACCGACTCCATTATCTTATAACTCTCAGATGTAGTCTCTCCAGTAGCTATAACAAATAGCTCCTTACTTTCCATCTTACTTTTATAAAATGAATTACTTGTAATAACACCTAGTATGACTAGGAATAGAAATACAATTTTGAATTTTGTTGTATCTGTTTTGTGCTCGATAAACATGTGTTAAAGATAAAATCTTGTAATTGCCTAAAGAAACATTCTACCTAAAATTTTATTCCTCATCCAAACTTGATTATAATCAGGGTAAATGGAAACTAATCTGCATGTTTTTGTGTTTTAAAGAATCCTTCTTTGCAAAGAAGGATTAACAAGGGTTTGTAAAAAAATAGATTTACCCATTAAACCTTTATCACAAGGTATAGTCTAACCACCAATAATTGCTCAAACTTTTAGTTTGATGCACACTAATTTTTTAACTCAACAAAAAAATGGTACTTAAAAAAAGTATTGCCGTTAGTGAATCGGGATTTATTTTTAACCCTACTACCGGAGATTCATACACAGTAAATCAAGTTGCTGCTGAAATCTTAGAGCTACTCAAAGAGTCGAGATCGCTCGAAGAAGTAAAAAAGGAAATTCTTAAAAATTACGAAGTAGATGAAAAGTCGTTAACCGAAGACTTGAGTGATTTTTATGCCCATTTGCAACAACTAGATTTAGCTATTAATGAAAACGTATAAATTAACAATTGCTGTTTCTGGTCTTAACGCCATTGATAGTCCTGGGCCGGGTATTGGCGTAATCCGTTCCTTGCGAGATTGCCCCGAATTTGACTTACGAATTATTGGACTTTCCTACGAAGCATTAGAACCAGGGGTTTATATGCATGATGTGGTAGATAAATCTTATCAAATCCCATACCCAAGCTCCGGAAGTACGGAGCTTTTAAATCGGCTTCAGTACATACATAAAAAAGAATCACTCAACGCCATTATTCCAACATTTGATGCTGAGCTAGGCAATTTTATTAAGCTTGAACCAATCCTAAAACAAATGGGGGTTGCCAGTTTTTTGCCAAGTACGGAGCAATTAATTGGGCTAGACAAAATGCACCTCCACGAGTTTGCCAAAGAGTATAACTTTAAAGTGCCTAACACTAAATTTATTGATGACCCTTCTCAGGTAGAATCATTAAAAAACGACTTTGATTTTCCGATGGTAGTAAAAGGAAAATACTATGAAGCCTATATTGCTAAAAATAATTCTGAGATTGAAAAGCACTTTCATCAACTAAGTGCTAAATGGGGGCTGCCTGTGGTTATCCAAGAATTTATTACTGGAACCGAAATTGTAATCGCAGGTTTAGGTGATGGTAAGGGGCAATTAATGGGAGCCATTCCTCTTCGGAAACTATATATTACCGACAAAGGCAAAGGCTGGTCTGGTGTAGTTCTCGAAGATGAAGTCTTAATCGAGCTCACCAAAAAATTTGTAAAGGATTCTAAATGGAAAGGCGGTTTTGAGATAGAGATTATGCGAACCGACAAAGGGGAGTTTTATATAATGGAAATGAACCCACGGTTTCCTGCGTGGGTTTACACCACAGCAGCCGCTGGTCAAAACCTGCCTGCGGCCATGATAAAGTTAGCGATGGGGCAATCAGTAGCTCCATTCGAAGCCTACGAGGCAGGCAAAATGTTTGTGCGCTACTCGTGGGATTTAATAACAGACATCAGTGAATTTCAACAGATTACAACTACAGGAGAACTTTAAGATTACGATATAATGGAAAAGAAAAGATATGAACGACCTATTATTCAGAAACTGAATTCTGGGCTATTAAATAAATTTGGTACTGCCACCGACATCAAACCATTTACAGAAATTGATGGGGTTTCGCTTAAGAAATTAAAGGAACAATATGGTTCTCCCCTCTTTGTGTTTTCGGAACGCCAAATTCGAGAAAAGTATGAAGAGGTAACAAAAATATTCTCCACCAGATACCCTAAAGTAAAATTTGGCTGGTCGTATAAAACCAATTACATCAATGCTATCTGTAATATTTACCACCAAGAAGGTTCTTGGGCAGAGGTGGTTTCTGGTTTTGAATATGATAAAGCCATAAAAAATGGAGTGCCAGGCAACAAAATAATTTTCAATGGTCCCGACAAATCATCTGAAGATCTTCAAATGGCCATCGATAATAATTCACTTATTCACATCGATCATTTTGATGAGTTTTATATGTTGCAGGAACTTACAGAAAAATCTGACAAGAAACCACGTGTGGCCATTCGAGTGAATATGGATACAGGCATTTACCCTATCTGGGATCGCTTCGGTTTCAACTTCGAAAACGGGCAAGCTTGGGATGCAGTAAATAAAATTATGAACTCGGGCAAATTCAATATGGTGGGTTTACACTGCCATATTGGTACGTTTATGCTGGCACCAAGTGCCTATGGCGTGGCCGCTTCTAAATTGGCTTCGCTCTTTGTGCGCATCAAACAAAAATTTGGTCACGTGCTCGAATACATAGATTTAGGAGGAGGACTGCCTTCTCAAAATAATTTGAAAGGCTCTTATTTGCCTGGAGCAGATTTAGTTCCACCCATAGAAGATTTTGCGGAAAATATTGCAACAGGTTTACTCAATAGCGACATCAGCCCTAACGAATTGCCATTACTTATTATGGAAACTGGCCGCTTAATGATTGATGAAGCCGGATATTTAATTGGAACTGTAATCGCTAATAAACGGCTTTCCACAGGTAGAAGATCAACGGTATTGGACTTTGGTTTAAATACACTTTTTACTTCCATGTGG
>Ga0256834_1000152_pt1 | contig 46599 bp, 38 predicted proteins | sample 4281140metaG_FD_190536 | JGI IMG/M metagenome (GOLD analysis project Ga0256834, IMG submission 190536) | Hydrothermal vent microbial communities from East Pacific Rise, Pacific Ocean - 4281-140 | ecosystem: Environmental > Aquatic > Marine > Hydrothermal vents | place: Pacific Ocean: East...
TTATTAGAAGCAACTAGCTCAACCTTAAACTGTTCCTCTGCCGCTTGGCGAGCCAACAATTTAACCAAAGTAATCAAACGCAAATCAGGCTTACTATTTTTTTCTAACGCCGATTTAAAAAAACCAGTTTGCAAATGAATTTTATTATTATTGCAAACACGAGACGGAATTAGAAAGTTTTTATCTTTATCCATTCAATAACACCTTTTCAAAAATTAAAAAAGGCGGGCATGAGAAATGTTAAAATATTTTCCACGAAATGTCAATAAACACAATAAAAACAATAAGTTATGTAATTCAATCTATTTGAATAACTATTCTATAACACTCATTACAAGCCAATATAATTCAGCCTAATTCATATTAAGTGCAAAAGTGCCACAACTAAAAAACAAATAAAAACAGAAAAAAGCATTTTGGATAACATGAAGCAAGAAAACTATAGATCAATCAAGCTCTATTCCTTAGAACATCAAGAAGAAATACACGCATAAAAACAATATTGATTTCAATAGAACTATCTCTCGCGAGTTCGATAGATAAAAACTCAAATTAAATCTGCTTATCTAACAAATAGACATCAAAATTATGTTTGGCGTTTCGTGTAACAGAATTTTTAAAATTTTGCTTTTCAACCATTGACGAAAATTGATGCCGCAAAAACAAGAGTGATGAAGATTTTAACTCATTGCAAAAAACAAAAATAATTTGAAAATATCACTCCAATTCTTATTTAAAAATTCAATGAAAAATAGAGTATTTATAGCGATGAAAATTTAAGGAAAAAGAAGCGTTTGGATGGCGCGAAGCGGAAGGCAAGATAAAAGGCCTGTGGGCTATTCACCCCAAACCCCCTACTGCACATCACTTTAAATAGCCCACAAAAAAAATTACGTGTGGGCTATGTTTTTATACTAAGTCATTGATTTCATTGAAATTCACTAGCCCACAAATTCACGAATATTGAGGAAAATCAATGACTTAGGTGATTTTAATTTTGCAAGATTTTTTACTCATATTTATTCATAATTTATCCGTCGATTTTCCTAGAAAAAAGTCAAATTTCAACAAAATTAACAACAAAAAAATGACGTATAATTTTTAATTATTTACTAAAAAAGACCTTTTGCAGACTATAATAAATTCAAATGAAGACTAAAAAACGTCACTAAATTATCCATTTTGATACTTAATGGTTTAAATTAAGTCACTAAATTTCAGAGAAAAACATAATTTATTTAGCATAAATTGCAAAAATAGAGTGTTTCTTTTTTTATAATTGGTTTTGATAGGGCAGAAGAAATAATGATAGGAAATATATTTTAGGAAATTTTTTTGCCAATAATTTTTAAAAAATGAATCAAAAATATACCAAACTATAGGCAGCATAACAGGTAAATTAGAGGTAAGGTCATCGCTATTATTTGAATATAGTAAGAAATAAAAGTTGAAGCTGTACTGGCATAATTATCACAATATTTATCAGACTTTATCTGAATTAATATAACTAGCTAGTGATCAATAGGATAATTAAACTGAACGAATTAAAGATAATAATTTTTTAAACTCAGTATCGGATGAATTACTTTTCCATCGATTTGCAAATCGACACACTAATTGTATATTGCCTTTTTCATAATGTTTACTGCTATCAATTCTATCTGGAGAATACCAGATATGCTTAATTTTGGGATTTTCATGAAAACTCATCTCCAAGCCAGTTAATGCACATATGTGTTTTTGTTTTTCCATGAGTTTAATAATATATAGTTTGAGCTGATCATCAGACATGTTTAATTTTTTGTTCTTCTTAGTAGTTTTGATTTCTTGGCCATTAGAATATTTAGTTGTCTTAATAATCGACGATACAATTTGTTCTACAGTAAATTCTGAATTGGAAAGTGTACTAATATATTCCTTAATTTCATTAAATTTATTATATACTTGGCGAAGCCCTGGTGAATTGGTCTTTTTTTCTAATTTTCGATATTCAATATGCAACATTAAAGATTTAAGGGCCGAGTTTAATCCAGCTTTGCCATAATTCTTCAAAATATTTTTTAGATAATAATCTGTTGCTTTAATACTGATCTCACGCTTATAAACTCTGCCATTTATTTGATGTAGAAAAGCGCTCACATAATAGTCTGCAGAACCAACTGTCATGCCAGATAAAGACATAACATTTTCTATTGCAGATTGTTTCGGAGTATTGTTATCATAACAAATCATTGCTTGTTCAAGCGCGCACTTGTACATACTTTTTGTTATGTCAGCCATATATCACAACTATCTTTATTTTTGCCGCAACCATTCAAATTTGTCCATTCCTATTCTTGTGCCGTTTGAAAAGAGCGTATGTGCAACGGTTTGAGTGTAGTTTTCTTTTAATTCTGCTAGCCAAGTATATTGGGTTTTATCTTTTGCTTCAAATATTTTTTGTTCATTGGTCCTAACATCCCCAGTCTTGCTGATTGGTTCAAACTCAATTAATTTTAGGACTTTATGTGGCATGCTGCTGGTGCTAAGGCTTAGCTGCTTTGCACCGTCTTTTACTATAAAGTCCACCTTATTTTTATTTGAATCTAACTTGATAAATATAAAATTAGTTGAGTTAGTTAGCCTCACACTATCGCACAATGGTTGCAAGCATAGAAAATAATCTTCGCCATCTCCTCCCTCTTTTGGTTCAATTTTAGGGCCTTTAATAATCACGCCGAATTTTAATGGGAAGTTTAGTATTGGTTCATTTGAAAAAAGCATTCTGTCTCTGGTGCAATCGTTAATGGAAAATGCTTCTAAGTTTTTTTCTTCATCTTCGATGCTGATACTTAGCTTGCCCTCTTTTAGAAATTTTAATGTACCCGACTTAAGTTTTGATTTATCTTTTTCGGAGATCTCTTTTCCATCAGTTTTTAAAATACTAAATTTTTCAAATTCAGTACAATAATCTGTAAAGCTCTTAGCATTAAAAAATTCAGATATATCTCTCTGTTCAGCTTTTTTATTTTTATTTAGAAAGTATAGTTCAGATTCATTTTTTAGATACTTTAAAATTGTTTCTTTGTTAACAGAATTTTTTATTCCGTTAGAGTATGTGACTATATCTTTGAGGTTGTCAGAAATTAAATTTCCAATATAATCTCTAAAAAATAACTCGGCATGATCAAAGGCTTCTTTACTGGCTTGCAAGTTTGTGAAATGTGATATGGCCGATTTATCGAGTTCTTTTGGATAAATAGACAATAGCTTGAATGTATTTTTTCTTATTGATGTTAATCCATTTAGTGCCGCATTCCTTAAAAAGCCTTCACTAAACTCTGCGAAACCTTCAATTATTTGGTTACATAGACCGCTTTGGTCTCCATCTTTTTCAATTATTTGGATACGGTGAGCAATATTTATTTCATCTGTAATAGTAAAATCAAAAATATTAGTTCCAGTTGCTTTTTTAACGAGTCCTTCAAATTCCGTCCCTTGAATGCCTTTAAATGCTTTTTCTGGTTCTGCTGTATAAATCACAATATATTTAAATTCATCAGAATTAGCCTTGATTAGATCTTTTATTAGCCTAGTGGCTTCTTCTCCAGTATCTCCCATTTGCCAATCAACGACAACAATATCAGACTTTTCTGCAAGCTTTGGCAATGCCTGCCCCTTCTCTGTATCGCCCCATTCCTTTGTTACACAATGTATGCCTGCTTCAGAGAAATCTTTAATAATGTCATTTGCATAAAGAGTATCATCAATTGCTTCTGCTGGGGCTACACTACCTTCCCCCACAGTTTGTTTTGTTGTAGCAGGACCGCTTCCAACTGGAGTGGTTGTTTTCATATCGTCTTTATCTGTAGTAAAGTTTATTTTATCATCAATAATTACTACGCCTGATAAAAACTCTGTAACCGTAGTTTGATGCATTTCACTAAAACTTGTCACGTCTGCCCCTTAAAGTAATTCACTAATATAAAATTGCGTTCCGTTTGTTGATGATGAAGATCGTAATGATATGTCTAAACCATCTTTGTTTAAGGTTGTTTTTGCAATATAAAGTCCCATACCGCCACCAGAAATTTTTCTTGTAAAGCCCAAGTCAAATATATTGTCTTCATCTCGAATTGAAATGCCTGGACCATTGTCTGAGATGATGAAACCTTTTTCATCGGCGTCTAAAACTATATTTTTGTCTTTTGTTGGCATGGTTGATAGCCAATATATTGAATTATCAATCAAATTAATAAAAACGGGGTATAATGTTGATGCATGTGAGGCCATTGCAAATTCTAAGAAACGTGTGGTTGCATTGATTTTTACGTCATGCCGTTCCAACCGTTCTTCATATAACCGCAAAATAAAGTCGTGGATTGCAGAACCACTAATCATTATTTTTCGACGATTAAGTCTGCGTTCTAATGGTGTAAATAAGTTTAAGTAATTATCTAAATGATCAAACCCATCTCTAATTTGGCTATAGAGTAATTTTAAATTATCGTTTGCATCTGCCCAGCCCTTCAACGATTTTATTGATTTTCTGACACCATTTATATTTGAACTAAACTCATGATTAATAACTTTTATTGCCAAACCAAGTTGGATGTTTTCAATATTGTCAGAAAATTCTTCTTGCAACATTTCATGTCTAGATTCTAAAGCTTCTATTGTTTCACTATCGTTAATTAACTCATTGTTTTGGTCAGCTAATAAAATATCATTTAGTGCATTTTTAATTTGATCATAACGTTCAGAAACATCGAATGAAAGTTCTTCTATACTTCTTTCTAATTCACTTCTTACTTGATTAATGTTTATTTGTTTATCTGACTGATTAATCTCAGCCAATTTTTTTTGTATTTTAAATTCAAGATCTTGCTGAGATTTTTTATTTTCTTTTGTAATTGAGCCAATTAGTTTTGTTACGGCACCTTCAGCAACTTTTGTTTCTCGCGCCAGCTTAGTAACTTTATTTGTTTCTAGTTTTTGAAGATTGATAATTGCCTGTTCTAGTCTTAGTTTTGTATCAATATGCAATTTTGCAGCATCAGCTAAATCGGATATTAACTTTGTGACCTTTGCTTTAATTTCTTTAATTTTTGGATTGATAATTTTATTTCGAACATTCTGATAGGCCTCCCATGAGCTTGATTGTTTCTTATTTAGTCCAATTCCTCTTGGTAAGATAATTGTCAAGCTTTCATCAAATTTACGAATATTATTTAGTACACCAATTTCGTAATTTATAATCTCTTCTGCAAGATTTTCGATGTTGGCCTGGTCTATGTAATATCGAGATTTATTTTCTACATCAGTAATAAATTGCGCTGCTTCCAATTCAAATATGGTTCGCTCTAAATCGTCACTTAACTCAGCTTCAAATTTCTCAAAGAAGATATTAAAGTCTTTAGTTATTTTAGCTTTTTTTTCTCTAATTTTTGTGCTTCGTTTTTTTAAAGCGTCATTTATAGCTTGAAGACGACTTCTCTCATTTTCCCATTCTTCTCCATATGCAGAATCATCCGAGAAATAAATTTGTGCTAACTTAATCAAGAAATTTTCTAAGGTTTCAACAAAATCTCTATAGGCAAGATTAGTAGAAAAACCTTCGCGCCCAGCCTTTTCCTTTAGTGATGAATTGTTTTTTCTACTTAGTTCAACGGCACCGATCATGCGCCTATGGCTAAAGAAATAATTTCCTGCATGTTGTGTTCTTCTTAACTCTATGTTTAAAAAATCAAAACTTGTCCTGCCATAAGGTAAAATACGAATACCATCACGATAAACATAAACACCACCAAGTTGATCTAATTTATTAGATAATTTAGTGTGGATATTTTTCTCTAACAAACTATCCCTAGATTGACCTTGTAAATATCCAAATTTAAATTTGAACCCACCACATCGAATCTTATTTTTGGATTTATTAAGAATTATTTCTTCATGTTGGTCAGTCATATGATAAATGGATAATTTCCCTTTAAAATTTCCATATTCATCAAACTCACCTTCTATGTGATGATCTGTAGCGGTGTAATCATCTTGAGTGATAAAACTAGTACCACTAATAAGTTCACTTGGTTTATCTGTACCTATATCGTACAACCTAAATTTTGGTTCAATTGGAGCTTTTTCAGTTAAAATTGGGCTCGTAAAACCCAACAACATTTTTTGTAATTCAGAAATTTCACCAGCCTTTTTGGGTCTTAAATCAATTTCTAGACTTTCATTAGTTGGCGATATAATAAACTGGGTCCCACCATTTTCAATTTTTGGGCCAAATTCAAAATTCAAAAAGCTATTATAAAATTTATAATTTGTAAGCTGTTCAAGTGCTCTTTGATAAACACTCAAATCTGTTTTGTTTTTTAAGCTTTCTAAGTTTTGTTTGACAGTTTTTATAAGGCTTAATATCTCTTGTTCTGTTATATCTTCTTTATTATTAAAAGTTTTAACAGGTATTTCAATTTCTTCTAAGTCAACACCAGGTAATTCAAACATTGTCCAATTTATAAAAGCCACAACATACTCACCCAAGACGCCGTCTTTGCGAGACCTAGTGATTACAAGAACCTGAGGGCCAATTGCTGCAATAGCTAATCTACCAATACCCTTCTCACCCATTACATAGCGAGTTGCTTTGCTTTTATCTATGGAAGGTTTCTCGATGCCAGCTGTTGTCTCTAACTTACTTTCTGTACCAAGCGTTAACCATCTGTTTTCAAAATCAGATTTACTCATTCCATAGCCGTCGTCACGCAATATAAATTGATCATGCTCTCTATAATAATCGACTTCTACATTATCAGCATAGGCGTCATAAGCGTTTTTGAATAACTCGTTCAGCGCAGTTGGTACGCCTGCAATTTGCTGTCTGCCAAGTAGATCTAACGATCTTGCTCTTGGTTTGAACTTTGCCATATTATTCCCCCCTCATGTGAGAAACTACTTGATCACCTAAGGCTTTGGCAAATAATACTGGCACAGCATTTCCTACTTGTTTTGCGGCATCTCTCATATTTCCAATAAATTTAAAGCTATCATCAAAAGATTGCAAAGCAGCAGCTTCTCTAACACTTAAGGCACGCAGTTGATCTGGATGTCCAAAACGTCCGTTCGAAATTGATACACATTTTGTGGTAAGGGTTACAGAAGGTTTGTCCCAACTTAAGCGGCCATAAACATCATTATGTCCGTTATGATTCTTATGACATTCTAGCCATAGGCTTTTAGGCCAGTCACGCCGGTCGCCTCCTTCAGGTGTTGCTTTAAGTCGCTTCAGCGTAATTTCTTGCATGTTTGCGCAAACATGGTTTGGATATTTGTGACTTTTATCACTATTGTCTCCAGCATCTAATTTAGGATATTTTGCAATAGCATCTTTGACAGTTATATAATTAAGTTTGTCCTTAGTTTTACCATGCGTACTTGTGGGTAATTCTATGGTTCCATTTTTTGTTGCTATTAACACTAAACGCTTACGAGATTGTGGGACACCATAATCCATTGCGTTTAAAACCTGAAAATCAACTTTGTATCCTTTTGCCTCAATAAACACTATAAAATTAGTAAATGGACCATTATCTACCCTTTGAATTCCTGGTACATTCTCAAGAATAATATAGTCTGGTTCAAAATATTCTACAAAACGATGAAATTCAGCAAGTAATGATATTCTTTCATCGTCGCTATCTTTTAGCCGGTTCTGAGTAGAAAAAGGTTGGCACGGCGCACATACTGCAAATAATAGTTTTGAACTTTTATTTGTACCAATAACTTCGCAAAGATCTTCAGGAATAAGATCTCTTATGTTTTGAGAAAATATTTCCGCGCTCTTGAAATTATGTTTAAATGTTTCGAGGGCATTTTTATCAATATCAATGCCAGCGATAATATTCATGCCAGATTTTTCTAAACCTGCACTACTTCCGCCACAACCACAGAAAAAATCGATAACATTTATATTCATATGCTTTACTCAAATATGATTATTAGGTTAATTGTTACTAAGTATATGCTACGTTAACATATTACGTTTTTCTTCATAATAATAGCCATACTGTTTTTCTTTTTTCATTATATAATATAAAGGAATAAAAGAACTTAACGTCAAGATAAATACAATGAAATAATGCAAAAGTTATTGCCTACACTAAGTCAATAACTTTATATTTTGATCGCGGTTAGATTGAGAATCTTGAATTATATCAGAAAATTGATGCCTGCGGTTGCATTTTTATCAATGTTTTTTAGTACTTCCAATTCTTTAATTAGAAAGGAATATTATAACGTTCGATGTAGTTGTTGAGCAAGTAGATTATTCAATGAAAATAAATAGAGCTTTCTTATAAAAAATGTTCGACGATTCATGTAGCCACCCTTCTGGCGTTTTGTCTTAGTAGAAATAATTGTGAATCTATCCACCTTTAACTAGCCCACAAATATCCTACTAAACAATCAAGCATGACACAAATACCAAGCATCAGGCATAGACAAACATTTTACAATATAGATAAGCAATTGTTTTAATTCAATTTTATCCCCTCGCAAGTTACGAATATTGCATGCCCCCGCAACCAATTTTTCTGATATAATTCAATGGCGTACCCACAAGAACTTTAATTTGTTCTTGAAGGAATGTAAGTGGAGGTTTAATATGGGTACTCCAAAAGAGTTACTTGATGGTCTCAAACTTTTATTAGGTGTCAGCTCCTAATATAAAATTCAAACAGAAAGCTATCTTGTAAAGATGGTAATTATAAAGGTATTTTATGAAACAATTAACTTGCTTTAAAGCCTATGATATTCGTGGTAAATTGGGCGAAGAACTTAACGAAGAAATCGTTTATCGAATAGGCCGTGCTTTTGCGCAATATCTTAAAGCAAAAACTATTGTTGTCGGTGGGGATATTCGCCTAACTAGCAATGATCTAAAACTTGCTCTTGCTAATGGTATTATGGACGCTGGGGCTGATGTTTTAGATATTGGCATGAGCGGCACAGAGGAGGTATATTTTGCCTCGTTTCATTTAGATGTAGATGGTGGGGCAGAGATCACCGCTAGTCACAATCCAATAGATTATAATGGAATGAAATTAGTCGGCAGGGGCGCACTTCCTATTAGTGGAGATAGCGGATTAAACGAGATAGAGGGTCTTGCAAATAGCCAAAATTTTGATGAAATAAGCAAAAAAGGCACACTTAGCACAATATCCATTTTAGATGATTATATCGAGCATTTGCTTGGCTATGTTGCTTTAAGTGAACTCAAGCCGCTTAAATTTGTGGTAAATGCAGGTAATGGTGCAGCAGGTCATGTAATTGATGCGATAGAAATTTGCTTCGAACAGCAAGGCGTGCCAGTTGAATTTATCAAACTGCATCATCAGCCAGATGGCAATTTTCCTAATGGCATTCCAAATCCCATATTAGAAGAAAACCGCAAATCCACATCTGATGCAGTAATTGCCAATAGAGCTGATATGGGCATTGCGTGGGACGGTGATTTTGATCGCTGTTTTTTGTTTGATGAAAATGGGGAGTTCATTGAAGGCTATTATATTGTTGGTCTGCTAGCAGAAGCGTTTTTGAATAAAAATTCAAATGAAAAAATCATTCACGATCCTCGCCTAACTTGGAATACTATTGATATAGTTGAAAAAGCTGGCGGCATTGCTATTCAATCTAAAACTGGACATGCTTTTATTAAAGAGCGTATGCGAAAAGAAAATGCTGTTTATGGCGGAGAGATGAGCGCCCATCATTATTTTCGTGGTTTTTCTTATTGCGATAGTGGTATGATTCCATGGCTATTAATAAGCGAGTTAATCAGCAAATCTGGCAAGCCATTATCAAAACTTGTGGGCGATAGAATAGCGGCATATCCGTGCAGTGGTGAAATAAATTATAAAGTTAATAATGCAAAAGCCAGCATCAAAGCAGTTACAGAGCATTTTGCTTCTTCAAATCCAATAATTGATGAAGCTGACGGCATTAGCATGGAATTTGCTAATTGGCGCTTTAGCTTACGTAGTTCAAATACTGAGCCCTTATTGCGACTTAATGTTGAAGCACGGGCAGATAAACAGTTAGTCAAACAGCAGGTTAGCGAAATTGAAAAAATAATTAAACAAACTATTTAATATCTATTCATTGCACTAACGAATTATCACTTCCCTCAATTTCAAAGCCAGCTATTTTTGCTTGTCGTGCAAGTATTTTTATATATTGGCTAATACCTGTTTGCAACGATCGAATATGTAAGTAATTTTGAATATGGGTTTTAACGCTCTCTAGGGGCAATAAATCATCTGTTGTTTTATCCATAAAACGTTGCTGATTTTGCTCGTAATATCGAGAGCAAGAAACATCATCAGCAGCAGGCACTTTTACCTCAGCCTTTAACAAAGCGTCAATAGCCTTTTCTTTTTCCTCCTCACTATCATCTAATGACTTTAGCAATTCTTTAACAACTAGTTGCTTGAGCGGCTTTATGGCGTGCTTCATCAACACTATCGGCTTGATGGTACTGCATTTCTGCATGCACCTCATCATCACTAATTTCTTTTTTATTTATAATAATTGGCATTTTTAGCCCCTTTTACGAACAATTTGATAACCAGTGCGCCATAGATATTTTATAGGAGCTGCAAAGCCATTAAATACATGCACTAGGCGAGTGAACGGGAACAATAAGAAAAGGCTCATACCAAAAACCAAATGCAATTTGAAAATAAGCAGCGCATAAAGCACCAATAATATCATAATATCGGCTACCTTGCTGGTCGCTCTAATACGAGCATCAAACAGACGGCGATAAATTAATATGCTCATTCCAACAAAGGCCAAAGCGCCAAAAACACCACCAGCACTCATAGCAATTAGCTGCTTTGTTTCAGTTGTAATAACATAATGATAGATCCAAGAAGGAGTAAGCAAGCCAAGACCAGCATTTATATGCCCAGCGCAAAACCCTGTTTCTTTTTAGGAAAAAAGAAGGAGATGTTGGACATAGAAGAAGCAATTTTTAGCAATTCAGCAATCCTTGCAGATAATAAATGCTCAACCCCAGAATGATTGACAGTAATAATCCTTTCTGCTCTATTCTTATAATCTAAAATTAAGGGATAGCTCATCTGACTTATTGCTTATAAAATGCAATTTGAATTTTTATAAAAAATCAATAGTTTAATAGGGAGCAACATCCTGAAATTCAATATAAAAAATCTACATTTGATACTTAAAATACTATTCCCGATTATAATACCTGCTTTTGCTATATTTTCATTATGGGAACTAAACAATTATGAGAAAGTTGCTAAGAGGATAGAGTTTTCTGAAACTATAGTGCAAATATCAAAATATATGGCTCAGGTGCGTGGTTTTACTTATGTCTATGCTCATCTGGAACAAGACGATCAGGATTTAGCTGAAACAATAAGCCAAGCTAACCATCAACTTGATAAGTCTTTTTCTAAGTCTTTAGTGTTTGCAGAGCAATTAGATAGCAACAATTATAATTTTCTAGTTACAATTCAGGAAAAACTGCAAGAGCTCCTTCAAATCAATGAAATATATAATAAAGATGCTAACTTAAAGCTAGATAATGGATCTTTAATTTCTGCCAATGAGTGGTTTGATAGTATTTCTTCTTTAATTTCAGACTTAAAAGAACTGTATATGGCAAATTTTAATAGTCTTAATGAGGATAGAAAATGGTTAGAAATGCCAACTACAAGTAGCTCTTTTAATATTCGCAAAGCAATTTGGAATCTGTCTGAACTAGTAGGACAGGAAAGAGCAATTATAGGTTCTTCCATCGCTCAAGGCGTAAGCATTCCCAAAGAAAAGACTAATGCAAGATGGCTTGAAATTCAAAAGGCATGGCTAGAAGCAAATACATCAATGCAAGGTAATCTAAATAATATTGCACTTGCAAGCGCCATTGAGGCGATTGAAAATAATTTCATAGAAAAATATAAGCGCCTAAGGCAAAAAATAATTACTGAATCATCAACAGGAGCAAATTATTCTATTGATACTGAAAACTGGCTTACTCAAACAACTAATGCCATAGACACGCTAATTACAGTAAGTGAGTTATTATCACGAAATGACATTGAAATAATTGCATCTTTAGAATTAAAATCTAGTATTAAACGTAAAACTATTTTTTTTGTAGGGGCAGTAGTGATACTTATTTTAATGACCTATATAATATTTTGTATATTGATATTGTTAAATTACAAAAGACGTGTAAGGAAACTAAAAGAGCTTTATAAAATATCAGAAGAATTATTGCTTTCAGCCAGCTCTCTTGCTCTTGAGCGTGGAATATTACGAGCGTCATTAGCTTCCAAAACCAGCGTAAGTAAAAATCTGATGCAAATGGTTCTTAGGCAACGTGAAAAAATTAACAAATTATTGCTTCCAGCCCTTGAGGATTTACAAACTCTTAAGATTGATAAACATAACTATCTTATTGAAGGAGTTCGCATAGCAAACGAAAAAGTTTCAAAATTGCGAATAGCTGCCGATAAATGCCTATATGCGCAAAATAAAAATATTACAAAAGATAAAGATATTGCAGAAGAACTAGTTGGACAGGTTTTTGATGGTTTTACAAACCTTATCGTATCCACAGAAGAGTTGCAACTTTCAGCGACCCACTCCTTCGCTATTGATAGACAAAAAACCGATTTTTGGTCTTCAAATTCCATGTGGTATAAAAACCTTACAAAAACAGTAGCATTAAGACATTTCATTTGGATAATGAGCGAACATGCAGGACGGCAACGCGCACTAGTCGGGTCAGCTATTTCATCAGGAAACTGCATCCCAATAGATAAGATAAAAAAGATGCAAGACAAGATTGATTCTTCGTGGGAAATTGTAAAACTCGAAGTGTTTCGGGCGGGGAAGAAAAACATTGAAGTTCGAGAGGCACTGGAAGCCGTTAGAAATAATTTTTTTGATGGCGAGTACCCTTTATTATTAAAAAAAGCGGTTATATGTTCGCAGAAAAATACAAATCCACCTTGTTATGATATAGAAACTGACAAATGGTTTGATGTTTCAAGTAAGGCGATTGAGAAGATTTTAGAGCTAAGTCGCATGGCTGGGAGAAATTCTGAAAAGCGATTGTCAAAAATGATTAATATTAAAATACGTCACTATTTATTCATTATGGCATCGTGCCTTATGTCGATTATGTTGATGATATTAGCGATTAATGCCTGAAAGTTAAGAGCTTGCAATTTAAGATAGGAGCGCTACGAAACCATGAATGACAATCCAGATTTTTGGAGTTTAATTGACCTTGCTTTCTGGAGTGCTACTCCTGAGAGCATTCAAAGTTTTGTTATCATTACTTCAATATTTGCTGGTTTCATATTTATTATTCCTCGTTACTTGGCCGCCCGCCAAACTGCACAAGCCGCATTGAAAGCTGCCAAAACCTCTGCATCAGGACATTCATGGGAGATATTTGTAAAATCGATGGAAGATCTTCGCGCTAGCGGCACAGAAAATAAGGTCGCAGCAGTTCTTGCAATTCGTAATTTCCTTGAGCAAAATGATGAGGGTAATCGTCTTGCTATGGAGACACTTGAAAACTATGTGCGAGAGGTTGGTTATTCCTCAAATCAAATGAATCTGTTTAATAAGAGTAAACCCGCCGCAGAAATTCAAGCAATTCTAACTCTACTAGCGGATCGAAACTCCTATATCTGGGGACAAAAAAAAGAAAAATTTAAGCTGTTTTCAAAATTAAGACCAAGAAAAAATAAAAATAATAAGCACTGGTATCTTGATCTTTCTAACACAGATTTACGCAAATTTGACTTGCGAGGTGCAGATTTGTCCAATGCACGTTTGCACAATGCAAATCTTGAAGGGGCAAATTTACATGGCGCAAATTTAATAGGCTCAGATTTGCGAAATACCTGTCTAGATGGTGCAATTCTGTCAGGGGCAGATTTAAGCAAAGCAAATTTATGGGGAGCAAGTTTACGAGGAGCAAGTCTTGTCAGCGCCAATCTCAAAGATTCTGTTATGTGGGACGTTGATTTAACTAACGCCCATTTGGCTAAATGTGTCTTAACTGGCGCAATCATGGGAAAGGCTACTTTTGATAGAACTCAATTACACGAAGCAGATTTACGTGGAGGCAATTTTCTTGGCACCAGATTTATCAACGTCAACCTAGAAAGCGCTAAATTTAATCTAAGCGAGTTGCTTGCTGCCGATATCATTTTAGAAAAAACCGATAGTAAATAGGTGTATATAAATATTAGGCAGATCAAGTAGAATTATATTGGCACTAAAATTATACCCGCTAAGCGGTCTTGCATTAATCTAACTTATCATATCGCCATGTGCAATATCGACATTTCTATCACATTCTAAAGTAGCAGCGTCCCCTGCAACCATCGCATTATGCACTAATTAAAATTTCTTATTAATTGCCACCCCCACAATATTTTGGAGGTGGCTTGTTTTTGCTCTTGTTTAAGGATTTTTTACATAGGCGTTCGGGCGTAAATAGAACCACCAGTTAATAATCATACAAGTGGCATAGAAAATCGCAAATCCATAAAGCGCATATTGCGGAGTGCCTAAACCCACCTGTTCACCAAATACTTTTGGAATAATAAATGCACCATAAGCGGCAACCGCAGAAGTCCAGCCAAGTACAGGGCCTGCTTGTTCCTTATTAAATACCATAGCGATAGTTCTAAAGGTTGAGCCATTACCAATACCAGTTGCTGCAAAAAGTAATAGGAGCAATCCCATAAACGGTGTAAAATATTGCTCAGGAGTTTCTGATGAGTAAGCTGCTTGTATGAAATATGCAACGCCAAGCGCACTAACAACCATGATAAAAGAAATGATTTGGGTAATTTTAGCTCCACCATATTTATCAGAGAGCATACCACCAAATGGTCGAATAAGCGCCCCAATAAATGGCCCCATCCACGCAAACATTAAAGCACTTGGTCCATTTGCATTAGCCACATTATGGGTCATTACTCCATCAACTATTATATGCTGAAAGCCAAAAACAACCTTTATAATGAGGGGAAGAGCTGCAGAAAAACCAATGAATGAGCCAAAGGTCATTATGTAAATAACAGTCATTGCCCATGTGTGTTTATTGTTAAAGATTTTATATTGGCGAGTAAGGTTTCTTCCAACCTGTCCGGGTATCATCTTTAAGCCACCAACAGTGAGAACAATAACGATAGGTATCACAATCCATTTTGATACATTAAAGCCAGATCCACCAACGCTTTGGGGCAACATAAGCCACAGGCCAAACCCCGCAGCGACAAAACCGATCAGCAGCATCAATGTGATAATAGAAAAAGCACCAATAGGGTTTGGAATGTTGGGTGAAACATGCTCATCACGAATATTGTTCAAACCCCACCAACCAAGTATTGCAAGAGGGATAAGAGCTACAAGCCAAATAAAACCTGCATTTTGAATAAATGTTTCCGTGCCTGCTGGGATTTTACCAATTAAAGTTCCAGAAGTATTTTTAAGTGTCATAGAAGCACCGCCAAATATTCCAAAAGTCATAACTAAAGGAATAACAATTTGCATTGTTGTTACACCAAAATTACCAAGGCCGGCATTCAGGGGCAGCGCAAAACCCTGCTGCTTCTTAGGAAAAAAGAAGGATATGTTGGACATAGAAGACGCAAAATTACCGCCACCAATGCCTGACAAAAATGCTAACACCTGAAACTGCCACAATGGAGTATCGGGGTTTTGCAATGCAATGCCCGCACCAACTGCTGGTATCATCAACAAAGCAGTGGTAAAGACAATAGTATTTCGCCCACCAGCAATACGTATAAAAAAGGTAGATGGAATACGTAAAGTTGCACCCGTTAGACCTGCGATAGCGGCAAGGGTAAACAATTCAGATTTCTCAAACGCAAAGCCCAAATTAAGCATTTGAACCGTGATAATGCCCCAATAAAGCCAAACAGCAAATCCACATAAAAGGCTAGGAATGGAAATCCATAAATTGCGAGTAGCAATTGCCTTTCCTTTTTCGTTCCAGAATTTTTCATCATCCGGATTCCAATTTCTAAGATCTTTTCCCACGATTTTTCCTTTCGGTTAAGTTTAAGCAGACCGTATTAAGCGAACTGAAATTAACTAAGGTTTAGTTTACGCCTCTCTTGGCTTGTTCTATCTTGCTTTTGCAATTAGCTCTTATGAGCGAGCAAAGGCAGAAGATGCTGTTTTGCTTTCCATACCTGCCCCTATGTTAAGAGAGCAAATAAAAAATAATAATGAGCTTGCCCTAAATCTATTAGCAACCATGTCGCAACATTCACAAGGACTAATACGCCAAATTGAAGATACACGCCTTAAATCTGTTAATGAGCGCATTGGCTGGTTTTTACTCCGATTATTAATAGAGCAAGGCAACAAATCACGAAATATCGAACTTCCTTACGATAAATCACTAATTGCTTCTTATTTGGATATGAAACGTGAGACTTTTTCACGCTCCCTAAAACGCTTAAAAGCCAAAAATTATAAAATAGAAAACAATACTATTATCATTCCACATTCATTAGCTCTATGCAAATTTTGCGATTCTGATACAACACCTATTTGCTCGCTTTTTGGCACACCAAATTGCCTAAATCAGCATGAGGGATAATTAAAACCCGCCACCAGTCTTAAAACCGCCCGATTTGCGTGAACCAGAAGATCCCGACCTGCTCCCCCTGCTTGGGCGAGAAAATCCACCGCCGCTCCGTGAGCTAGATGAGCGAGAGGGACGAGAAAAGCCGCCTGATCGAGACGAAGAGCTCCAAGTAGAAGAGCTGCCTCTTGAGCTTTTACGAGAGCGGGGTAGCCCAAACCCAGAACCCCAGTCGGAAGTTCCAGAACGCCAACTTTGCGAACCCTTAAATTGCTGCCAATAAATTGCAGCAGTTATTGCCCCTGATAAAAATTCAGACAATAAAGAGCCAGTAAGACCATCTTTACTAAAAGTTGAACGAGGATCATCAAAGCGAGATTTTTTGAACTCCCATTCAATATCTTCAAGCTCTCGCCGTCTTGTGGCAAGTGTTTTTAGACGCTTTTTATATGATTTATTATCCAACCGTTCTTCTTTTATTGAAAAGATAATTCCATCTATTTTTTTAACTAAAATATCGTCTTTTGAATTAGAGGTACGTCTTGCACGCTCAAATAATGTTGCAATATTTTGATTTTGTAAATTGTCGCTTAATAATTTACTAGCCTCTTCAAAAGCAGGTGTTTGCCCCTCAGCCAATGTTTGATATTGTTGTGCTAATTCATCACGTTCATCTTCATTTTGAGCCATCTCAACATCAAAGCCTGATAATTCTTTTTGCGCTTTTTCTAATGTTAAGCGCATTGGCTTACCACCAGCCTCATCAACTGCCTTCTGCTCTAACCTATCTAGCGCCTCTTGTGCCTTTTGCTCTAACTCAGATTGATAAAGCGCATGTTCATTTAGACGTAGCGGTATTTCATTTAACATAGCAAAATTTGGACGTGCATCATTATATTTAACTAGACGTGCCACTTTTCCATCAAGCCAGCGAGTAAGATTGCCAACTTTATATTCACTAGTGCCATATTTTCTGTCCCACAAATACATAAATAGAGGGTCATTTCGATATGGCTTGCCCTTTTCTTCGCTATCTTTTTGCGCAATTTCAGTTTTTTTAATGCTTTGCTCAGCAATTATTTTAAGATTTTTAACCTTTTTTTGTAAGGTTTCAAATTTTGGATTTTTTTCTATTTGCTTTTTTATTTTATCTTTAAGAGCTACTAGCTTTTCTTGCGCTTGATTAAGTTCATTTAATATTTCATGGCGCTTTGTTGCTTTGCTAGCTACTTGCACATCTAGTTTTTTTAACTGATTTTCAACATCATTTAGCAAAACATCATGCTTCTCTAAAATAGCATGCGCCTTTTTTTCTGCTCGAGAAAACCGCTCGCCAATTTCCTCTCTAGCAACCCCCTCTAATTGCGTATTTGCTAATTGCCTAAAAAGCGCAGATTGAGTTTCTTTGAGTTTTGCAGAACGCTCAGAAGAGCGGGCAAGTAGGCGTGAAATTTTTTGCTCTTCAGAGCGAATATCACGTAACGCTTCATCTAATTTTTTTAGAGCATTTGGTCCACTTATTGCCATATTACCACTCCGTCACAGCGCCACCAAGAACGCTCACATTATATGTCGCATCAAGATAACCATAAGTTTTTTTACCAAGGATATTTTGCTGGATTATCCCATCATCACGCTTATCACTAGCAATATTTGCATAAAGCTCTTCAGACACTCTTATGCCCCAAATATCAACATTTGTTATCTTTCCAGTTTCTTCGTTTAATATTGGCAATGATATTTTATTGCCCGCTTTATCAAGCGCTTCAACTACTAAGTAATAATTTGTAGCATCTGTATTTATTTCAGGAAAAGTCCAAAATCCTGATTGCACGCCTTCACGATTGACAATAGTTAGTGAATATTCTTGACGTAATTGATCTCGGATTTTTGTTAATTTATTAATTGCCTCTTGCGCTGCTTTTTTATCTTGTTCTTTAAGGGCTATTTTGCCACGATCTAAAATTTCTTTTGCTTGACTTGAAGCGCTTTGCACCTTTGTTTCATCAAAAATACTTTGATAAAGCTGCTCCATTTTTGCAGGCATTATTTCATTAAGTTCTATGATAGCCTGTTTGGCATTTTGCTCTTGCTGCCCTACATAGATAAATTGATAATAGGCACTGCCAATAATAATGGCTAAAAGAGAGCCTAAAACCCAACGCCCCCATTTTGAGCGGGAAACATATAATTTAGCCAAAGAGACCTTAAAGCTACTCTTTGGTGGCTCATAGGTAAATCGGCTTTCATTTAACGCCGCAACGCCCTCTTTTAATATATTATCAGGAACTTCTATTCCTTGCTGGCTATAAATCTCACGCAATCTTTTAATTAATTGCTTTTCTTTTGCCTCCCCGCTTAACTCACGCAGCACAAGGTCTTGGCGATGGCGCAGCGTATCCACCACGTCCATTGCCAGCATGACCTCATCAAGTACCATACTCTTATTTGTTGATGGGCTGTTCATTGATTCTTACTCTAAACTTGCTTCTCTTCAACTAGCAAAATATTGCCCTCAGCTGCCAATAGCGCTAAGCGCTTCTTGCCGTCCTCAACTGCATCACGAATTTCTTCTGAATTTTTAGTCGCAAGCACACGCATTTCATTGATTATAGTGCGAGATTTTTCTTGGAAATTAACCACCGAATCAACCAGTTTTTTAACCGCATCGGCACGAATTGTTGGTCCATATCCCGCTTTTAACGCCTCTGTCTGCACTTTATCGCCAATTTCAGAAAGCGTTTCAATGGATTTTGCCATTCCCTCTTTCATTGCATTGAGGGTTTGCGTACTTTCGTGTAGCCCAAACATACCAGTAAAAGAGGCAGAAAGAGCAGTTAACACGGTTTCATTAGTTGAAAAGAACGAAATTGACTGCTGATAAACCCGCTCTTTAGCATTAGTTGTTTGCATAAGGCGAGCCATTACAACTTCTGAGGTATTATAAGAAATTGTAAGATTGTCCGAAAGATCTTTTGCTATTTGATAGCGACGCTCTTCATTTTGCAATTCACGCAATCTTTCATCACGTGCCATTTCAAGGCGTGCCCTATCAGCAGGTGTTCCTTGAGAAAACTCACTAAGTTCTTTTGATATATTTTTTAGGCTTTCTTTTCTTTCGTCAAGCAAGTTAGTAGCCGTTTGCAACACTTCTAGCGCCATAACTTCTGATTGTTTGAGCGCCCCACGAAAATCACGATAGGCCTCAAGAATAGTAAATTCACGACTTATTTGATCCTTAGTATCAGAACTTACTTCAAGATAAATATCACGAATTTTATCAAATCGAGCAGCAATATCACCACGTGAAATTTTCATCCAAACATTTGAAGCACGCTCAAGTACATCTAACTTTCCATCATCAAGCTGATCAACTAAATTTTTTGCGTCATCTCTAATTGAATCAAAGCCTTTGGTTATATCTTCATAACGAGAACCAATATTCATCGCTGCAATTTGCTCACGCACCACTTCATTAAAAATTGATGCTTGTGAAAGCGTGCGACCAATTAGCAAAACCCGATTTTCATCAAGTCCAGTTATTTCTTGTAATAGGCCTGTTATTGGTTGCTCTTCTTGCTTTTCAGGCCAAAGCCCCAAATCACGCACCGCACTCATTGCTTTATCAAGATATTGAAGTGGTTTTTTTAGCTGATCATTATTCATATTTGTCCCCTTTAGAAAAGATTTTCTTCATATTCCACTGCATCTTTGATGTTTTTTTCAAAAAATGCAATTGTAACATGCTTTTACAATAACTATTTCCACTATATTGGTGCTAAAAGGTCGCAATAAAAGGTTTTAAGGATAAAAAGGGCAATTATTTATGCAATTTAGTGGAAAATATCTAATCAAAGCGCACCGTGATGAGGTTTGGCGGGCGCTAAATGATGCAGATATACTTAAGGAAACAATTCCGGGCTGCAAAAAAATTGCTTGGATAAATGATAATGAGCTAGAATTAGAGATATTAATTAATTTGGGGCTTATAAATCCAAAGTTTGCTGGTGGATTAGAATTAAAAAATGTCGTTGCCGCACAAAAATATACTTTGTCGGGATATGGCAAGGGTGCAATTTTAGGTCATGCACATGGCGAAGCGGATATTGAATTAAGCGATTTTGAGGGCGGTACTATCCTGTCATTTAATGCAAAGGGAGGCGGCTCAAACGCTTTAATGAAATTGGGTAAAAAAATAATCGGTAAAAGCGCACAAAAAATCATTGATAGGTTTTTTGAACGATTCGCCAAAGCGATGGGTGCTGAAATTAAAGCGCTCTAAATTCGCTTTCCAGTTTTTACATCAAATAAGTGCAAGCCATCTTCTGCTACACGCACAGGAAGCTCTTCACCAACAACAGGGCGTGAATTTCCGGGCAACTTAACTACGATGCTTTGATCAAATTCTTCTGTAGCACCGCTTTCACTCAAAAACCCATGCGCAAGAGTTTCTGAACCCAATGTTTCAATCGCTCCAATATTTAACACCATATCTGCTTGTTCTTTTGTTGTAGGTAAAAGCTTTTCTGCACGGATACCAATTCTTACTTTATTGTCATAATTATCTCCAGTTGGGTAATTACCTGAAGCTATTTTTGAACCAGAATCTAATTCAATAAATTTGCTACTTCCTAGTATTTTTCCATCAAAGAAATTCATTGGAGGAGAGCCAATAAAACCACCAACAAATTCTGTTGCTGGTTTTTCATAAATATTAAGCGGGCTATCAATTTGCTCGGCAATACCATCATTTAATACAATCAACCGATCGGCAAGCGTCATAGCTTCTACTTGATCGTGAGTAACATAAAGACTGGTAACGCCTAGACGTCTTTGTAGCGCACGAATTTCTAGACGCATTGTCACACGAAGTTTTGCATCAAGGTTGGAAAGCGGCTCATCAAATAAAAATACCGCCGGTTCACGCACAATAGCACGACCCATAGCAACACGCTGGCGCTGTCCGCCAGAAAGCTGGCGTGGTGGGCGATCAAGATAATCCTCAATTTGCAACATTTTAGCAGCTTTGCCGACCCGCTCCTCTATTTCACTTTTGCTTAATTTCATCAATTTAAGGCCATAGGCCATATTTTTATAAACATTCATATGCGGATAAAGCGCATAATTTTGAAACACCATAGCAATATCACGATCTTTTGGCTCAACATCATTGACCAATTTATCCTTGATAAAAATTTCACCAGAAGTAATTACTTCTAATCCTGCCACCATACGTAAAAGGGTGGATTTACCGCAACCAGATGCCCCCACAATAACAATGAACTCACCATCTTTAATATCAACATCAATCCCATGTAGCACCTCAACAGAGCCATAGGATTTTTTAACATTTTTGATATTAACTCTTGCCATATTATTTCTCCGTTTCCGTCAGGCCTTTAACAAACATTTTTTGCATAAATACCACAACAATAATTGGCGGTATCATAGCCAGCAATGTAGTCATCATAATCTTATTCCAAACAGGCGCTTGCTCAGCCGATTCCAGCATTTCCTTAATTCCCATAACAACAGTAACCATTGATTGATCATTAGTAATTAGCAATGGCCACAAATATTGGTTCCAACCATAAATAAATAATATTACAAATAATGCGGCAATATTTGTGCGTGATACAGGAATTAATATATCAAAGAAAAATCGCATCGGCCCTGCACCATCAATACGAGAGGCTTCTAAAAGTTCATCTGGCACAGTCAAAAACACCTGCCGAAACATAAAAGTCGCTGTTGCGCTAGCAATTAATGGCAATGTCAAACCTGCATATGAATTTAACATGCCAAGCTTAGCTACAACTTCATATGTTGGCAAAATTCGCACTTCAACTGGCAACATTAAAGTTAAAAAAATCATCCAGAAAAAACCCATGCGAAATGGAAAGCGAAAATAAACTATTGCAAAAGCTGAAAGTAGTGAAACTGATATTTTGCCCAAAGCAATAATCATTGCCATAATAAAGGAGTTCAACAACATAAAAGCAACAGGTCTGGTATCAGATTCGCTTATACCATCCCATAAAGTAGCCTTTAGATTTATAAAAAACTGATCCCCCGGCCAAATAGGAATAGGTGATTGCGTCATGCGAATTGCATCATGAGTTGCCGCAACAAATGTTATCCAAACAGGAAAGGCAATAATAATTATGCCAATAATAATTACCGCATGAGATATAAAAGTGGTGATGGGGCGTTTTTCAATCATTAATAATCCACCTTTTTCTCAATATAGCGAAATTGTATAACCGTAATAAATATTACAATAACCATCAAAACAACGGATTGCGCAGCTGATCCTCCAAGATCAAGACCAATGAAACCATCATTATAAACCTTATAAACCAATGTCGTGGTTGCATTGGCAGGCCCGCCTTCGGTCACTGCATGAATAATGCCAAAAGTATCAAAGAACGCATAAACAATATTAACTACCAATAAAAAGAATGTGGTTGGCGTAATAAGTGGAAATATTATCGTCCAAAATCGTCTTGCAGGCCCTGCGCCATCTATTGCCGCCGCTTCAATCAGTGGTTTTGGAATGGATTGCATAGCTGCAAAAAAGAACAGAAAATTATAACTTATCTGCTTCCAAGTGGCAGCCATAACAACCAGTGACATTGCTTGTCCGCCATTTAGTTTGTGGTTCCAATCATAACCCAAAAGATCAAGCGTATAGGTGATAATACCTAGTGAGGGGTTAAACATAAATACCCATAAAGCCCCAGCTAATACTGGTGCTACCGCATAGGGCCAAATCAGCATGGTGCGATAAAAGGTCGCCCCCTTTATTACTCTATCTGCTAAAGCGGCTAAAACTAACGCAATAGACAAAGAGAAAAACGCCACCAATGTAGAAAAGAAAGCCGTGCGATAAAATGATTGTAGATAAATTTCATCGTTCAGCAATTCTTTGAAATTATCAAACCAAACAAATTCAGTTTTCAATCCAAATGCGTCTTGCACCAGCAATGATTGAAACATTGCTTGAGCAGCTGGCCACATGAAAAATACCAAAGTGATAATAATCTGTGGGGCAACTAGAGCAAAGGGCAACCAAGAAGTGCCAAAATGTACTCGCTTAAGCATTTATCAAATTTCATAAATTAAGTTGAAAAAATCTAGCCCCCACTAAAAGTGGGGACTAGTATTATTTGCAAATAAAAGCGTTAATCATTAGCCTTTTCAAACTTACGCAAAAGCTTATTACCACGCTCAACAGCAGTATCTAGCCCCTCTGAAGCAGTTTTATCACCTGCCCAAATAGCTTCAAGCTCTTCGTTGATAACATCACGTATTTGCACAAAATTACCAAAACGCAAACCTTTTGAATTAGCGGTTGGCGGGTTTAGGCTCAGCTGTTTTGCAGCCGTATCAGTACCCGGATTTGCTTCATAAAATCCTTGCTCTTTAGAAAGCTCAGTCGCAGCTGTAGTGATGGGAACATAGCCAGTTTCCTGATGCCACCATGCCTGAACTTCAGGGGTTGCAAGATAGTTCATAAATTGAGCTACACCTTTATAATCATCCTGATCATGACCTTTAAGCACCCAAAGCGTTGCGCCACCAATAATTGAATTTTGCGGCTTATCGGCAACATCCGTATCAAGAGGCAACATAGCCTGACCATAATTAAATTTAGCTTGTGCTTTCATTGAGCCATAATATGCAGATGAATTTATCCACATTCCACATTCACCATTGGTGAATTTTGGCAATGAATCACCACGACGACCGCCATAGACAAAACCATTGTCTTTTTGTGCTGCAGCTATCTTGCCAATACGGTTTTTTAGCGCATCAGAATTAAATGTAAGTTCTGTATCAAGGCCGCCAAATCCGTTTTCTTTAGTGCCAATGGGTTGATTATGCCAAGTTGAATAATTTTCAATCATTACCCATGACTGCCAACCAAATGAATATCCACATTCCATTCCGCTAGCGACCAGCTTCTCAGCAGCTGCATCCATTTCATCCCAAGTTGTTGGTACATTTTCAACGCCAGCTTTATCAAGGGCGTCTCTATTATACCATAGAACCGGAGTTGATGAATTAAACGGCATTGAAAGCAATTTACCATCAGATGCCTGATAATAAGAAATCACACCAGGAATAAAGATTGACTTATCAAATGGCTCACCAGTATCTTTCATCATATCTTCAATTGGATAAACAGCGCCCTCAGCCGCCATCATAGTAGCTGTGCCAACTTCAAATACCTGCACGATATGAGGTTGTTGTTTGGCACGAAATGCAGCAATTGCCGCTGTCATGGTTTCAGTATAATTGCCCTTATAAACAGGCATTATTTTATATTCGCTTTGAGTTGCGTTAAAGTCCTCGGCCATTTTATTAATCCGCTCGCCATTAACTCCGCCCATAGCGTGCCACCACGAAATTTCAGCTTGCGCAAATGCACTTGTGCTTATTGAAGCAAGCAACACTGCTGTAACTACACCTATTGATGTTATTTTCCTGTTTATGTTATTTTTTTTGGTCATTAATCTCTCCCTTAGGTTAATTGTTAAAACGAAATAAAACATAGATAATATAAAAACATAGCCATATTTAGCTCGTTAAGTCCATAGTTGGCACAATTATATGAAGTTCTTAAGGCAGAGAAGTTGGAGTGTTTTGAATAAAAAATTCAAATATCGTAAAAAAAAGCAATAATTTTTACTAAACAATTAAAAATATTATTTTTTACTTGCTTCTAAGTGCTTTGCACGCTTGAATTGAACCTATCGTACTTGAGGAAAGTTTTAGCGCTATTGCTAAATCCTTAAAAAACGAAAACAGGGAGAATATAATGAAAACTAATAAAAATAAATCATTTCGTCTTTCAGTACTTGCTGGTGGCGTAGCGCTTGGTGCAATGCTTGCTGGATCAGCACTAGCAGAGCCTGCGATTATTTATGATCTTGGCGGCAAGTTTGATAAATCATTTAATGAAAGTGCTTTTAATGGCGCATCTGGCTGGGCTAAAGAAACTGGCAATAGTTTTAGAGAATTTGAAATAGCCAATGACGCTCAACGTGAGCAAGCAATTCGTAAATTTGCTTCTTCTGGCGCAAACCCAGTTGTTATGGCTGGTTTTTCATGGGCTGCCGCACTTACTAAAGTAGCAGCTGAATTCCCAGATACAAATTTTGCTATTATCGATATGGTCGTTGACGCACCAAACGTGCGCTCAGTTGTATTTAACGAGCATGAAGGCTCATATTTAGTTGGTGCGTTAGCAGCAATGAAATCAGAAACTGGCAAAGTTGGCTTTGTTGGTGGCATGGATATTCCACTAATTCGCAAATTCTATTGTGGTTATGCCCAAGGCGCTGAAGCAATTAATGCAGATATTGAAGTATTTGAAAACTATACAGGCACAACTCCTGCCGCATGGAATGATCCAGTAACTGCTGGTGAATTAGCTAAAGCCTCATTTAGCAAAGGCGCAGACGTTGTTTATGCCGCAGCTGGTGGCTCTGGTCTTGGTGTGCTTCAAGCCGCAGCTGACGCTGGTAAATTCTCTATCGGTGTTGATAGCAACCAAAACTACTTACAACCGGGCTCAGTTCTAACCTCAATGCTTAAACGTGTTGATGTTGCAGTTGCAGCAGCATTTGAAGATGGCACAACAGGCAACTGGACTTCTGGCTTTAATGTTATGGGTCTAGCTAATGGCGGTGTTGGTTGGGCACTTGATGAAAATAATGCCGATTTAATTACTGATGAAATGAAGGCAAAAGTTGAAGAGCTTTCTGCTAAAATTCAATCTGGAGAAATCGTTGTACATAATTATCAAACAGATGATTCTTGTCCAGCTGGTTAAAGGCAATAAATAATGGCTAGCAAAAGTCAAAAAAAGATGCAGCAATCTAATAAGGTTGCTGCATCTAATTTAGCAATTGAACTTTGCAAAATAAACAAGCATTTTGGCCCAGTTCACGCCAATATTGACATTGATTTACCAATTAAATCTGGCACGGTGCATGGCATTGTTGGCGAAAATGGTGCTGGCAAGACCACACTTATGTCAATTCTTTATGGGTTTTATCGTGCTGATTCTGGCGAGATAAAAGTTAATGGCAAAGTAAAAATAATAAAAGATTCAAGTCATGCCCTGCAATTAGGCATTGGCATGGTGCATCAACATTTTATGTTGGTCGATAATTTCACCGTTTTAGAAAATATTATTCTTGGGGTTGAAGATAATTTCTTGCTTAGCGCAAGCCTTAAAAAAGCCCGTACTGAGCTTACTCGTTTAGCCAAAGAATATGAATTAGAGGTTGACCCAGATGCTTTAATAGAAGACCTTTCGGTTGGTCAGCAACAAAGGGTAGAAATTCTTAAAGCCCTTTATCGTGGTGCTGAAATATTAATTTTAGATGAGCCAACAGGCGTTCTCACACCAAGTGAAGCAGATCATTTATTTAGAGTGCTAAACACCCTCAAAGATCAGGGTAAAACCATTGTTTTAATTACCCATAAATTGCGTGAAATAATGGCAATTACTGACGAGGTTTCAGTAATGCGTCGTGGCGCAATGGTAAAGACACTAAAGACCAAAGATACCAACCCAAGTGAGTTGGCTGAACTTATGGTTGGGCGCAGCGTTTTGATGGAAGTCAAAAAGGGCAAAGCAAACCCTCAAGAAGTTAAACTTGAGGTGAAGAATTTAGAAATTAAGGACGATATTGGCGTTACACGGGTTAAGGGTGTGAGTTTTAATGTTCGTGCTGGTGAAATTGTAGGCATTGCTGGGGTTTCTGGCAATGGGCAATCAGAATTACTTGAAGCAATTTCTGGAATGAGAAAGCAAGCTGGCGGTGAGATTTTAATCAATGGAAAAGAAATAATAATAAAAGGCGATGATGGCGCAGCAAAAATTCGAAAAGCAGGGGTTGCGCATGTGCCAGAAGATAGGCAAGAGCAAGGTTTAGTAATTAATTTTGAGCAATGGGAAAACACTATTCTTGGCTATCAAGACGATGATAAATACGGCAAGGGCATATTTTTATCGATAGATGCTTGTCAAAAAGAAGCACAGAAACAGATTGAAGATTTTGATATTCGCCCACCAAATTTCCGCCTAAAAGTAGCTAATTTTTCTGGCGGTAATCAGCAAAAAATTGTGCTGGCACGTGAAATATCTCGTGATCCTGAAATATTTATTGTTGGTCAGCCAACAAGAGGAGTTGATATTGGCGCTATTGAGGCCATTCATAATAATATTATTGCCATGCGTGATGCTGGCAAAGCAATTTTACTTATCTCAGTCGAGTTAGATGAAATCCGCTCTTTAAGCGATAGAATTTTAGTGATGTTTGACGGGCATATTGTTGGTGAGGCTGATCCTGAGAAAGTGAGCGAGGGCGATTTGGGATTGTTAATGGCTGGAGTATCGGGGAAATAAAGAGCAATCGAGCGAAATTATAGAGCGGAAAAAGAACAAACGGCGGGGGTGCCGGGGACGGGAGCAAAGCGACCAACGGCGGCAAGCATAAACGGCGGGGGTGTCGGGGTCGAGAGCAAAGCGAACAACGGCGACAAGTATAATAAAGAAAGAGTATAAATGAGTATACGCAAACCATTACCACGTTGGGCAGACATAGCGCTTCTTCCAGCGCTAAATCTAACGCTTGCCTTCGTAATTTCTGGCTTAGTGGTTCTAATGGTTGGCGAAAACCCATTAGAAGCCATGAAAATTTTGCTTTATGGCGCATTTGGTTATGGTGAAGGCATTGGCTACACACTTCATTTTGCTACAAATTTCGTGTTTGCAGGCTTAGCCTTTGCTATTGCTTCACACGCTGGACAGTTTAATATTGGCGCAGAAGGGCAGGCTTATATTGCAGGTTTAGGGGCTATTTTAGTTGGCTTGTCGTTAGATCAAACCCATTGGTTATTAGTATTGCCGTTGGCAATGTTAGCGGCTGGTGCAATAGGTGGAATTTGGGGGTTTATTCCGGGTTATCTTGCTGCCAAACGTGGTTCGCACGTGGTTATTACCACCATTATGTTTAATTTTATTGCCGCAGCTATAATGGTTTATATATTAAATAATGTGCTTAAACCAGTTGGGAGTATGTCGCCAGAAAGTGCTTCTGTTGTCAATGCTGGTAAAATCCCACAATTACGAGAATTTTGGGATTTCTTTGGTTACGCACCAGTAAATATAATGTTATTCATCGCTATTCTTGTCCTCATCGGAACTTATATATTATTATGGCGCACTGAATTGGGCTATAAAATTAGAACAATGGGACAAAACCCAAATGCCGCCCTTTATGCTGGAATTTCAAATTCAAAAATTATTATGATTGCTATGACAATCTCTGGTGCTATTGCTGGCATGATTGCAATAAATGAGGTTTTGGGAGTGCAAAACCGCTTGGTAATTGATTTTGTGTTTGGCTATGGTTTTGTAGGAATTGCAGTTGGACTTATGGGGCGCAACCACCCTATTGGCATAGCTTTGGCGGCCATTTTATTTGGAGCGCTTTATCAGGGGGGTTTAGAGTTAGCCTTTTATATGCCAGCCATTACACGAGAAATGATTATTGTTATTCAAGCGCTGGTAATTCTATTTACAGGCGCAATGGAGGGTCTGTTTAGAGCGCCGCTAGAAACATTTTTCACCATGCTTGATCTTAATAAAAAACCAAAAACTCAAGAGCAGGAGGGTTAAATGGATATTTTTAACAATCTAATCTTTTTACTAGATTCAATGGTTCGACTAACCGTACCGCTTTTATTGGCGGCATTAGCAGGGCTTTATTCTGAGCGCTCAGGGGTTTTTGATATTGGCCTAGAGGGTAAAATGCTAGCTGGTGCATTTGGTGCGGCAGCTGTTGCTTATCTTACTGGCAATATGTGGCTTGGCATGTTTGCAGGCATTGGCATTGGCATTGTAATGGCGCTTATTCATGGCATTGCCTCAATTACTTTTCGTGGCAATCAAATTATTGCAGGGGTTGCGATAAATTTCCTAGCCGCAGGGCTTACCGTATTTTTGGGGCAGTCTTGGTTTAGACAAGGCGGTAATACACCAGCCTTGCCTCAAGGTGGCAGATTTTTAGCCATCGAATTACCATTTGCCGATGCACTAAAAGATGTTCCAATTATTGGCCCTATATATTACGAGCTAATTTCAGGACATAATATTATTGTCTATATTGCATTTGCTATGGTGCCTTTTACCTATTGGTTATTATTCAAAACAAGGTTCGGCTTGCGCTTACGAGCAGTTGGTGAAAACCCAAAGGCCGTTGATACAGCTGGCATCAATGTAAACTTTATGCGCTATAAAGCAGTGCTAATTTGTGGTGCTTTAACTGGATTAGCAGGCGCTTATCTCTCTATTGCCCTCTCAGCAGGCTTTGTTAAAAATATGACAGCAGGCATGGGCTTTATTGCATTAGCGGCACTTATTTTTGCTAAATGGCGACCATTATATGTGCTTTATGCAACGCTTTTATTTGGCTTTTTGAACGCATCACAAATCCGCCTGCAAGGGGTTGAGTTGCCAATAATTGGCGAAGTTCCAGTACAAGCAATTCAGGCATTACCCTATATTTTAACCGTGGTGCTACTAGCTGGCTTTATCGGAAAAGCAGTAGGGCCAAAAGCTGGTGGTATTCCTTACGTTAAGGAGCGCTAAATATGGCAAGAGATTTTACAAAGATTGATAAAGCACTATTTGCTGGTGCAAAAGCCGTGCGAGAAAATGCTCATGTGCCCTACTCCAATTTCAAGGTTGGAGCGGCAATATTAGCTGAGGACGGTAATATTTATACTTGTTGCAATGTAGAAAATGCTGCTTATCCGCAGTCTGTTTGTGCCGAAGCAGGGGCAATTTCAACAATGATTGCTAATGGGCAAAATAAAATAAAGCGCCTCTATGTAATTGGCACAGGTGTTGAGCCTGTTATGCCATGCGGGGGGTGTCGTCAAAAAATACGTGAATTTGCAGATCAAGATGTGGTAATTATTTCACATGGGATAGATGGCGAACCACTAGCTTTAACGCTTGAACAATTATTGCCCCATTCTTTTGGTCCTGAAAATTTACAGGTTATAAAATGAGCCTAGAAATTGTAAAAAATAACACCGAAATAACACACCAGCGCAATCCGGGTTTTGCTCTTGATTTAGATTGGGTAGAACAAGTGGTGATGAACCGCTCAGCACTTGAACGTCGAGCCGCTTCGATTGGCACAAGGCGCACGGTTAAAAAACAACATCAAGCCGCATGGTTATTAAAAGCCATCACGCTTATTGACCTTACCTCGCTAAATTCTGATGATACTGATGGACGAATAAAGCGACTTTGCGCAAAAGCAAAAAACCCTGTTCGTAACGATATTTTAGCAGCACTTGGAGTTGAGGAATTAAATATAAAACCGGGTGCAATCTGTGTTTATTATCCTTTTATAAAAACTGCAGTGAAGGAACTTGAGGGGACAAATATTCCAGTTGCCGCCGTTTCAACCGCCTTTCCGCACGGTTTAGCACCGCTAAAAAGCAAACTGATGGAAATAAAAGAATCGGTGAAAGCTGGGGCAAAAGAAATTGATATCGTTATTGAAAGAAGGCAAGTTTTGCTTGGTGATTGGGTCGGGCTTTACAAACAAATGCAAGCCTATCGTGAAGCATGTGGTGATGCCCACATGAAAACAATTTTAGGCACTGGTGAATTAGCGACCCAAACAAATGTCGCCAAAGCAAGTCTAGTTTGCATGTTAGCAGGCGCTGATTTTATCAAAACCTCAACAGGCAAAGAAAAAACCAATGCCAACCTTATAACATCACTAAGCATGGTGCGCATGATAAGAGAATTTCATGAAAAAACAGGCATTGAAATTGGCTATAAACCAGCAGGTGGGATTTCTAGTGCCAAAGACGCTCTTACCTATATGAGCCTTATAAAAGAAGAATTAGGCAGAAACTGGCTAGAGCCACATCTATTTCGCTTTGGCGCATCAAGCCTACTAACCGATATTGAACGCCAACTCGAACATTGCACAACAGGGCGCTATGCAGCCGATTATCACCAGCCATTAGTTTAGGATTTACAAATGGATATTAAAGAAATTTTTGAAAATCTTGATTATGGAACAGCGCCAGAAGATGCAAATCAAGCGCAAAATTGGCTTGATGAAAATGGCAAAAAATTTGGACATTTCATCAATGGCGAATTCACCAAACCAAGCAAATTATTTGCTTCAAACAATCCAGCAACTGGTGATGAATTAGCCAAAATTTCTAATGGCACAAAACAAGATGTAAATATTGCCGTAAAGGCAGCAAATGAAGCATTTGCTGGTTGGAGTGCCTTATCAGGATTTGAAAGAGCAAAATACCTTTATGCTATTGCAAGGCTTATTCAAAAAAACGCACGCCTATTTGCAGTGCTAGAAACGCTTGATAATGGCAAACCAATTCGTGAAAGCCGTGATGCTGATATTCCGCTTGTCATTCGTCATTTTTATCATCATGCAGGCTGGGCACAAAACATAAATAAAGAATTCCCAGATCACGTTCCTTATGGCGTTTGCGGACAAATTATCCCTTGGAATTTCCCGCTTTTAATGCTGGCGTGGAAAATCGCCCCAGCGCTTGCCGCAGGAAATTGCGTGGTGCTAAAGCCAGCCGAATTCACCCCTTTAACCGCCCTGTTATTTGCACAAATTTGCATTGCGGCAGGTCTGCCCAAAGGTGTAGTGAATATTATAACAGGAGATGGCACAACTGGCGCTTTTATTGTTGAACATAAAGATATTGATAAAATCGCTTTTACAGGCTCAACAAAAGTAGGCAAAATAATAAGAAAAGCAACGGCTGGAACAGGCAAAGGGCTCTCGTTAGAATTGGGCGGCAAAAGCCCATTTATCGTATTTGAAGATGCAGATATTGATAGCGCCATTGAGGGGGTAGTTGATGCAATTTGGTTTAATCAAGGCGAAGTCTGTTGTGCAGGCTCTCGCCTTTTAGTGCAAGAAAGCATTGAGAAAAAATTCCTCAAAAAACTAAAATCCAGAATGGATAAATTACGCATTGGCTCACCACTTGATAAATCAATAGATATTGGAGCGATTGTTGACATTGCTCAGGTTAAAAATATTCAAAATCTGCTGGCAAAAGGCAAAGAAGCGGGCGGCAATTTTTATGAGAGCAAAGGCAAATTACCCAATATTGGTCATTATATAAAACCAACTTTAATAAGCGATATTTCCCCTTCACACCCATTAGTTCAAACAGAGATTTTTGGCCCTATATTAGTTGCCATGTCTTTTCGTAATCCCGATGAGGCTATAGCATTAGCTAATAATTCTATCTTTGGCTTAGCAGCTTCTGTGTGGAGTGAAAATCTAAACTTAGCACTTGATATTGTACCTAGATTAAAGGCAGGAGTTGTATGGGTAAATTGCGCCACACAATTTGATGCTTCAGTTGGTTTTGGCGGTTATAAACAAAGCGGCTTTGGGCGTGAAGGCGGCGCTGAAGGCATGAACGCCTATCTAAAACCTGCATTTGAAGCTAAGTTAAAACCACTAATATTAGAGAAAAGCCAAACTGCTAAAAAGATAAAAGCAAGCCCTATTTCCACAATAGATAAGACCACAAAAATGTTCATTGGCGGCAAACAGGTACGAGGGGATAGCGGCTATTCCTTAAATGTTAAAAATACAAATGGGCAAAACATTGCACAAGTCTGCGCAGGTAATCGCAAAGATATCCGTAACGCAGTAGAGGCGGCAAGAAAAGGCTTAGGCTGGGGCAATAAAACGGCGCATTTACGAGCGCAAATTATTTATTATTTAGCTGAAAATCTTGATTATCGTAAAGATGAATTTGCCAAGAATATAAAACAGGTAAGCGGCGTTAGCATAGCTAAGGCAAGGCAAGAAGTTGAACTTTCGATTGAGCGCTTATTTGCCTTTGCTGGCATGGCAGATAAATATGATGGCAAAGTGCATAACCCCCCAATGCGAGCCATTGCAATGGCAATGAATGAGCCTATTGGAGTTATCGGAATTTGCGCGCCAGATAAAAACCCGCTTTTGGGCGCTATTTCAATGCTCGCCCCTGCTATTGCAATGGGTAATTGCGTAAATATTATACCATCAAACATTGCTCCAAATATTATGAGCGAGTTTTATCAAATAATTGAAACTTCAGACGTTCCTGCTGGAGTTATTAACATTATTACTGGTGATAAAAATGAATTGGGCATAGTTTTGGCTGAACATGATGGCGTTGATGCAATGTGGTTTGCAGGATCGCTTGAGCAATCAATAAAAATAGAGGCAGCATCCGCTCATAATCTCAAACAAACGTGGGTAAGTCGTGGCTTAAATTATAATTGGCATGATAATGACATAATGGAGGCAGATTATTTCCTTAAAAGATCTGTTCAGGTAAAAAATGTGTGGGTGCCTTATGGGGTTTGAGGTTCGTAGTTCGACAAGCTCACCATGAGGGTTAGGTTAGAATTAGGGTGAACTATCCTACCACCCTCGTCATAGTCGGGCTTGACCCGACTATCCAGAAAAGTGCTGTGAGCAAAATGGATACTTGCGTCAAGCGCGAGTATAACGAAGAGGGGAAAATATAATGAAAGAGGCGCAGGGGAGCGGGAGGAAAATTGTGGGCAAAACCTTATTGCAGCCCCCTCATCTGTCCTAAAGAACACCTTCTCCCGCAAAGGGAGAAGGAAAGAAAAGAGAAAGATAAAATGGTATTTTTACCGCAAGAAATAATAGCTAAAAAACGAGATGGCGAAAAGCTAAGCCAAGACGAAATAGCTCGCTTCATTAAGGGGCTTATCACTGGCGGTGTTAGCGAGGCACAGGCCGCAGCTTTTACTATGGCCACTTATTTTCAGCACATGGATATTGAAGAAAGAGTAGCGCTAACCCTTGCCATGCGAGATAGCGGCAAGGTGCTAAACTGGCAAGATATTGATGGCGCAATAATTGATAAACATTCAACTGGCGGAGTAGGCGATAATGTATCTCTTATGCTTGCGCCAATTTTAGCGGCATGTGGCGCTTATGTGCCAATGATTTCAGGGCGTGGGCTTGGTCATACTGGCGGCACATTAGATAAATTTGATGCCATTCCAAATTATAATACCAACCCCAATAATGAGTTATTTGCTAAAACCGTAAAACAAGTTGGTTGCGCCATAATTGGGCAAACGGCAGACCTCGCCCCTGCCGATAAAATCCTCTATTCCATTCGTGATGTAACAGCAACAGTTGAAAATATCTCGCTCATCACCGCTTCAATCCTATCAAAAAAACTTGCGGCAGGTCTTGATGCGCTTATATTAGATGTAAAAATCGGCTCAGGCGCATTTATGCAAACATTAGAAGAGGCTCATGCCCTATCTGATAGTTTAATAAAGGTTGGCAATGGTGCAGGGCTTAAAACTGGTGCGCTAATTACTAATATGAATGAGCCTTTGGCAAGTGCCGCAGGCAATGCGCTTGAAGTTATAAATGCTGTTAGATTTCTTAAAAATGAAAAACAAGATGAGCGCCTTAAAGAAATTACGTTGCGGCTTTGCGCCAATGGCTTGGTGCTTGGAAATATCTTTTCTAACGAACAACAAGCCTATGAAAAATGCGAGCAAGTTCTAAAATCTGGCGCAGCGCTTGAAAAATTTAACCAAATGCTCGCTATGCTGGGCGCACCAAATGATTTTAGCGATAATATGGATAGGTATTTGCCCAAAAGTAAAATAATAAAAGACGTATTTGCTAAAAAATCGGGTATTATTTCTTTCATCAACACAAAAGCTATTGGCATGGCAGTGGTAGTGCTAGGCGGCGGACGGCGCAACCCAAGCGATAGAATAGATTACGCTGTTGGCTTTGATAATTTAGCAAATACTGGGCAAAAAGCAGATAGCTCAACCCCCATTGCAAGAATTCATGCTAATGATGAAACAAGCCTACTTGAAGCAAGCCAGCGCCTTATCGAGGCCTATGAAATTGGTGGGCAAATAGATAAAACTCCCTTGATATATTCCAAACAATTAGAGGCCTGAAATGACACAAGTAACAAAAAGAGCAATAATTTGTGTGCTAGATAGTTTTGGCATTGGCGGTGCGCCAGATGCCAAAAGTTTTGGTGATGAGGGATCAAATACATTTCTTCATATTGCTAAGCAATGCAATGAAGGCAAGGCGGATAAAGCAGACATTAGAAATGGTGCGCTTAATCTACCAAATATGAACGCCTTAGGATTAGGAGCGGCCGGCCTATTATCAGCTAATGAACTTGCACCAAATTTTAGCAAAGAGGCAACAAGTGGGCGTTGGGGTGTGGGGCGTGAAATTTCAAATGGCAAAGACACACCATCAGGACATTGGGAAATGGCAGGCGTGCCTGTGCCGTTTGAATGGGGGTATTTCCCAAATACTGACCCCTGTTTTTCTGATGAATTAGTTGAAAAAATAATAGAGGCAGGCGCAATTCCTGGAATTTTGGGTAATATTCATGCATCAGGCACAAACATAATTAGCGAGCTAGGCGAGGAACATATAAAAACAGGCAAGCCAATTTGCTACACCTCGGTTGATAGCGTATTTCAAATCGCCGCCCATGAAAAATATTTTGGTCTCGAACGGCTTTATGATTTATGTAAAGAAGTGTTTAAATTAACCAAACCAATGATGATTGGACGAGTAATTGCCCGCCCGTTCATTGGTGAAAATGCCAATGAATTTGAGCGCACTGGCAACAGGCGTGATTTTGCGCTTTCCCCGCCCTCAAAAACCTTGCTTGATTATACTAAAGATGCAGGGCGGCAAGTTTTAGCCATTGGCAAAATATCAGATATTTTTGCAGCACATGGCGTAACCCATAAAATCAAAGCACATGGCAATATGGCAATGTTTGATGCAACGCTTGAGGCTTTAGATATGGCAGAGGACGGCTCGCTTATTTTTAGCAATTTTGTTGATTTTGATAGTGAATATGGTCATCGGCGTGATGTTATTGGATATGCTAATGCACTAGAAAAATTTGATAGGCGATTACCTGAGATTTTTGCTAAAATGCGTGAGGGAGATTTGCTTATCTTAACCGCTGATCATGGCAATGATCCAACTTGGGTTGGTACAGATCACACAAGAGAGCAAGTTCCAATTCTATGCTATTCAAAAGCCATAGAAAAAGGCACTATAGGTTTACGCTCATCATTTTCAGATATAGCAAAATCGGTTGCTAATTGGCTTGAAATAGAAGAGAAGCTACACGGTATAAACTTTCTTTAATTTAGATTTTGGGGATTAAAAATGAAAAATGTAACTTTGGTTGAACACCCACTTATTCAACATAAACTCACTCTAATGCGAGATAAAAACACCTCAACGGCTGGCTTTAGGCAATTATTACGAGAAATATCGCACCTGCTTTGTTATGAGGTTACAAGAGATCTAGAGCTTGAAACCAAAAACATTGAAACCCCAATGGGCCCAATGGCAGCAAAAACCCTAAAAGGCAAAAAATTAGTTTTCGCCTCAATTTTAAGAGCTGGTAATGGATTATTAGAGGGCATGTTAGATCTTGTACCATCGGCTCGTGTTGCGCATGTTGGGCTCTATAGAGATCATGAAACTTTATTACCAGTTGAATATTATTTCAAAGCCCCAACAGATATAAAAGACAGATTAACAATAGTAGTTGACCCAATGTTAGCAACCGCCAACTCGGCCATTGCAGCCGTGCAACGCCTAAAAGACAGAGGCGCAAATAATTTAATATTTTTATGCCTATTAGCCGCCCCAGAAGGAGTAAAAGCCTTTACAGAAGCGCACAAAGACGTACCAATTTTCACCGCCGCCATCGATAGCCACCTAAATGAAAAGGGATATATTGTTCCGGGATTAGGCGATGCAGGTGATCGTATGTATGGCACTAGATAAAGGCCAGCCTGTGCGGCGCAAGCGTATAATAGGTGTATTTGACCCGAGTCTCCATATAATTTACTCTATCAATATTAAATATAAACTCCATTACCAGCTTCTCTCTGTGTCGTCATACCGTTGTAAAACGGTATCCAGCAGACCCATCAAAACACACCATAATCGCAGTTTTTAGGGATTTTGGGCAAAGAAAACAACATACAATTAAACCTGTTTGTAGCTGTTATGGATACCGTTTTACAACGGTATGACGGCGGAGAAAACACTGGCATTATAGTAAGAAAAACTGTCAATGAAGCTACCAAAAAGTATTGGAAGAATAGATACACCTGAATCATTGCTTAAAGAGCTCATGTTAGAGCGTGTTTTATATGGAAAGGAATACACCTAAAACCTCGTATGCTCTACCTTGAATTTTAACTGCAACCTAGACTCTCATATATTTCACCTTTAAGAAATACCTATGGAAAAACTAACTACCACTTTAGCGATTGATACTTCTTCTAATCGCCTGCAACTAGCATTAATCAGAAATGATAAAATAACCTCTTATGTTGAAAATGTCGCACGTGGTCATGCTGAAATTATATTTGATAGAATTGAGAAGTTTTTTGCTAGCAATAAAATAACTTATGATGATCTCGTAAGGATTGTAGTTATAACAGGGCCCGGATCGTTTACTGGTCTGCGGGCTTCTATTGCCGCCACTCGTGCTATTGGTTTTGCCAAAAAAATACCCGTTATTGGCGTGCCAACCCTGTTGGCGCTTTCGCTTGGTATAGAGCACAAAGAAAATTTCACAATCACTTTAGATGCAAGGCGTAATGAAATATATTGCCAGACTTTTTCAAAAGCAGCTTTCCCGATTGGCAAAGAGCAATTATTAAGCAATGAACATGCACCAAAGGGAGATAATATCTTTATACCAGAACATATTGATATTGAACTTTTAGCGCATTTTGGGGCAAGCGCTTTGCCAAAAGATTTTATTGCAATTCCAAATTATGTTCGACAAGCTGATGCCAAACCTCAGACAAAACATATTGTTGAACTTGAAGAAAAACAACAAGGCATAAGATGAATTTTTACTTAGCGCCATCGCCCTTTCATATTGAATTAGCACAAATAAAAGATGCAAAGCGATTAGCAGATCTGCACGAGGGTGCGTTTCATCGCTCTTGGTCAGAGAACGAATTTTCTTTAATGTTAAGCAGTGCCCATAAAAATCCATGCCTTATTGTTTGTGATAAAAAAAGAAAAATTGTAGCTTTTGCAATTCTAAAGCAAGTGCAAGATGAGGCAGAATTATTGAGCATAATCACCGATAGGAAATGGCGCAAAAAGGGCATAGGCAAAGCGCTATTAGTCGCCATAATTGAATTTTTAACAATGTCCCCTGTCACCAAATTTTTCTTAGAAGTCGCAGAGGATAATGTTGCCGCAATAAAACTGTATAATGGTTTTGGCTTTGAAATTATCGGCAAAAGAGAAAATTATTATTCGCTTGCAGGGGCAAAATCAGCTAATGCGCTTGTAATGGCACTAAATCTTGATTAGGTGATAGCAAAATAAAATGATAGATAAAGATATAGTGAAAAATAATAACCAAACTCTTGAGCAAAAATGCGCTTCTTCTGGCATGAGAATGACCGACCAGCGACGAGTAATCGCTCGTGTGATAGAAAAGGCACTAGATTATCCTGATATTGAAGAGCTTTATAATAGAGCAACTAAAATTGATGCAAAAATTTCGCTCTCAACTCTATATCGCACTATAAATTTATTTGAAGAAGCAGGGTTAATTGAAAAGCACGATTTCAAAGATGGGCGGGCACGTATTGAGCCAATTCCCGATGAACATCACGATCATCTAATTGATATTCGCTCGGGAAAAATAATTGAATTTTATAGTGAAGAAATAGAAGCCATTCAACAAGTAATAGCTAAAAAACTGGGCTATGAATTGGTAGATCATCGGCTTGATCTTTATTGCGTGCCGCTAAAGAAACATAAATCAGATAAGAGTTCAAAGTGATATTACGCCTATTATTCCTCATTTTTATAATTTTGCCTTTTACCCTATTCATAGTAATTCCGGTGCAATTTATCCTAACAAGGCTTAACCTGCCTTTTTGGAATATCCTACCAAAAATTCTATATCAAATGGGCTGCATATTATTTGGCATTAAGGTAAATGTAATTGGCGATCTTGTTAAAGATAAGCCAGTTTTATTAGTTGCAAATCATATTAGTTGGGCTGATATTTTAGCGCTCGGCTCGGTAGCAAATATTAGTTTTATTGCCAAAAGTGAAATTAAAAAATGGCCATTAATTGGTTTTTTAGCCTCGTTGCAAAAAACCATTTTTGTTGAGCGTGGCCGCAAAAAAGACAGCAAACGTGCCTCAAATGAAATGGCAAATAGGCTCGCAAGTGGTAATGCTCTGGTTTTATTTGCCGAAGGCGGTTCGGACATTGGGGCGCATATTTTACCATTCCGCTCAGCACTTGTTGGGGCGGCACAAAACGCCATGAACGAAGGCGGAGCAAAACAAATCCTTATTCAACCCGTAACCATCGCCTATATAAAATTACAAGGTTTACAAGTTTCACGTGGCGATAGAATGCAACTAGCTTGGAATAGATCAAGCAGCTCTTTGAAAAATATAACACAGGTTTTAAAGCGCTCAGTTTGTGAAATTACTATTTCTTTTGCTGAACCAATAGTTTTAGGCAAAGATGAAAACAGAAAAACCATAACTAAAAAATGCCATGCGATTGTGAGAAAAACCCATAATGAATTAACTCGTGGCGCATTAAATCTAGCAAAAAATAAAGCGTAATAACTAAACAATGAAAAAATTATTTATCAAAACTTTTGGCTGTCAAATGAATGTCTATGATAGCACTCGCATGATAGATTCGCTTAGCGAAAATGATTATGAGGAAACTAAAATAATAGAGCAGGCCGATTTATTAATCCTCAATACTTGTCATATCCGAGAAAAAGCAACAGAAAAAGTATTTTCTGAAATTGGCCGCATGAAAGAGTTGCGCAATAAGCGGCGTGAAAATGGCCAAGATATGATTATTGCAGTTGCAGGCTGTGTTGCACAAGCGCAGGGCGAAGAAATTATGGCTCGTGCGCCAGTTGTTAGCCTAGTTTTTGGCCCACAATCCTATCATAAATTACCCGAACTAGTTAAACGTGCCGCGAATGAAAGAGTGATAGATACTGATTTTCCAATAGAAGATAAGTTTAATTTTCTACCAAAAGCAAAAAATTCTAATATTGTTGCACGAGGCCTAACTGCCTTTTTAACCGTGCAAGAGGGTTGCGATAAGTTTTGCTCATTTTGCGTTGTGCCATATACAAGAGGCAGTGAGGTTTCTCGCCCCTTAGAGCAGATTATTTTAGAAGCAAAATCTTTAGTTGCTGGTGGAGTGATGGAAATCACTCTTTTAGGGCAGAATGTAAATGCTTATCACGGTGAAAACTCAAAGGGCAAAGCCGCAAATCTCGCTGAGTTACTTTATGCACTAGCAGAAATTAACGGGCTAGAGCGGCTTCGTTATACTACCTCACATCCAAATGATATGGATCAAACGCTTATCAATGCTCATAAAGACTTAAGCACCCTAATGCCCTATTTGCACCTTCCCGTGCAATCAGGTTCAAACAAAATTCTAAAAGCCATGAACCGCTCTCATACTAGCGAACAATATCTAGAAATTATTGCACGCTTAAGAAAGGCTTGCCCTGGCATCGCTCTTTCAGGTGATTTTATTGTTGGCTTTCCCGGAGAGAGCGATAAGGATTTTGAGGACACATTAAAAATCATTCGCCAAAGTAAATATTCAAGCGCCTATTCGTTCAAATATTCCCCACGCCCCGGAACACCAGGCGCTTTAATGGATAATCAAATACCAGAAAAAGTGCGCTCCGAACGCCTAACCATATTACAGGCACTATTAAATGAGCAGCAAACTCAATTTAACCTCGCAACCATTGGGCGCACTGTCCCTGTTCTATTTGATAAAAAAGGGCGCAGCGCTGGGCAAATTGGTGGGCGCTCACCATATTTGCAACCAGTGCATTTAAGTGGGTCAATAGATTTGATTGGCACGATAGGAAATGTTAGAATTATCTCAGGGGATAAAAATTCACTGACAGGAGAACTGGTAAAAGTTGAGTAACAAAGAAAATATAATTAGCGATATGGAATTGGCATTTGAAGATAATCGTCTAGCTATGCGCCTATTTGGTGAATTTGATCAAAATTTAGCAATGATTGAACAGCGTTTTAATATTAGGGCGAACCCACGAGGTAATCATATTATTCTTAAGGGAGAAAGCGCAAAAATTGCGCAAGCACAACGAGTGCTAGCTAGTCTTTATGCTCAACTTGAAGAAGGTAATGATATTGCCAGCGCTGATATTGATGCCATGATAAGAATGGTCGAACAGACAGATAGCCAGCTTTCTTTGCCAAATATTGCTAAGAAATCTCACATTAAAATGTCTCGTATCAGCACCCGCAAAGCAATTATTATTGCTCGCTCTCCCGCACAAGATGCCTATATGCGTGCCTTAAAACAAAATGATGTGATTTTTGGCGTTGGCCCTGCTGGAACGGGCAAAACCTATCTTGCGGTTGCCTGCGCTATTTCTATGCTTGAACGTGATGAGGTAAGTCGAATAATTCTCTCTCGCCCAGCAGTTGAAGCAGGCGAAAGACTTGGGTTTTTACCGGGGGACATGAAAGAAAAAGTCGATCCATACCTTCGCCCGCTTTATGATGCGCTTTTTGATATGATGCAGCCTGAAAAAGTTGAACGCTATATTGAAAGTGGCATAATAGAAATTGCCCCATTGGCCTTTATGCGTGGGCGCACACTAGCAAATTCTGTCATTATTCTTGATGAAGCACAAAATACTACTTCTGTGCAAATGAAAATGTTCTTAACTCGTTTGGGCGAAAATTCAAAAATAATTATTGCAGGCGATCCATCACAAATTGATCTCATGAAAGGGCAAAAATCGGGACTAATTGAAGCGATTGATTTGTTAACTGGAATTAAAAATATAAGCATAAAACGCTTTAGCGCAAAAGATATTGTGCGCCATGAATTAGTTGGTAAAATTGTTGAAGCCTATCAAAAAAACCAAAAACAGGATTAGAGCGCTGAATAATAGCCCATCGATAGAAATAGACATAAATATTGATGATGATCGTTGGAACAATGATTTTGATCCAAAGATAGAGAAAACCATTTTTGTGGCGTTAAATGAACTTAACGCACAAATTATCCAACCAATAGAAATATCTATTCTTTTGAGCAATGATGAAAAACAACAACAACTCAACCTTAAATGGCGCAATAAGGATAAAAGCACCAACGTGCTTTCATTCCCGCAAATTGCACCATTTGCACCATTAAGTGGTTTATTGGGGGATATTTCTTTTGCCTATGAAACAATAATCAGTGAATGTGAGCAATTAAATATTGAATTTGGGCAACATTTCACGCATTTATTGGTGCATGGTTTTTTACACCTGTTAGGTTATGATCATCAAAATGAAAGAAGCGCAAAAATTATGGAAGATAAAGAGATAAAAATCTTAAAGCTTTTAGGAATAGGAAATCCATATAATAGTGGAAAAACATAAATGAAACAAAATGATAAATCCGACAACAATATTTCTTTTGGACAAAAAATAAAAAATATTGTCACGCCCAATTCGCAATCCCTGCGTGCTACCTTGCTAAAAGCATTAAAAGACAAAACCAGCCAAAGTGAGAGTTTTTCTAACAATGAGCGCACTATGTTGCTTAATGTTTTACAGCTTTCAAATTCTCGGGTTGAAGATGTTATGGTGCCTCGTGCCGAAATAGAAGCGATTGAGAAAAGTGAAACTATTGCCTCAATGCTAGATTTATTTCGTAGTGCTGCCCATTCTCGCTTACCCATATATGATGATAATTTAGATAATATAGTTGGCTTTATTCATATTAAAGACGTTGTGCAGCATCTTTTGGGAAACAAAAAAAATGGCGCAAAAAATGACACAAAAAAAGTTAAACTGCTCACAGAATTATTAGATGAAAAAATTGGCTCTCAAGATTTAGTTCGCAAATTAATTTTTGTCCCCCCCTCAATGGCAGTTGCAGATCTTTTACAAAAAATGCAAGCCACAAGAATTCACATGGCAATGGTCATTGATGAATATGGCGGAACAGATGGCCTAGTTACCATTGAAGATCTTCTTGAAGTGGTGGTTGGTGATATTGAAGATGAGCATGATGATGAAGATGGTCCGCTAGTTAAAAAAATAGGTGAAAATAGCTTTATTGCTGATGCTAAAGTTGAATTAAGCGAAGTTGCTGAAATGATTGGTGCTGATTTTAACTTAAGCGATTATGTTGAAGATGCCGATAGTCTTGGTGGTTTAATTTTTGATCTGCTCGACAGAGTCCCAGTGAAGGGCGAAGTTATTACAAAGTTCAAGAATTTTGAATTTGAAATTCTTGAAGCCGATCCACGCAAAATAAAAAAAGTCTGTATCAGAAAAACCAAACGCCCCTCTCAAAAGCACACACAAAAGGCTAATATTTCTAAATCATGAATAAAATAGCCGAACTATCTATGCTCTCTCATGGCTATAAAAGAGCTTTAATTTTACTTGTAGCTGGCGCAATAGCTGGCCTTTCCGTGCCACCCCTATTCATTTTACCTGCGCTTTTTATAGCTTTACCAATTTGGGTTTGGTGCCTTGATGGCGCAGAAAAACGAGCTGGCTGGCAAAGATTATTTGGCCCATCTTTTACCATTGGCTTCTTTTTTGGTTTGGGGTATTTTTTAACTTCTTTGCATTGGATAGGAACGGCATTTTTTGTTGATGGCGGCTGGTTACTTGCTCTTATGCCATTTGCAATATTAGCTTTAGCTGGTTTTCTAGCGCTATTTTGGGGTTTTGCTTCGCTTTTTGCGCATGTTTTTTGGAGCGATAGCGCTTGGCGCATTCTTTCACTTACAGTTTTTCTTTCTATTTTTGAATTTCTACGCTCTTATTTATTTACTGGATTTCCATTTAATCTTGTTGGCTATTCTCTAACTCTAAACGATCAAATGTCACAAATAGCGGCAATTATTGGCATTCAAGCAACCAGTTTTTTAGCAATTTTGCTTGGCACAATGTTAGCACTTGTTTGGCCAAAAGATGAGCGTTCATTATTCTCTCGATTAATCCCAGCTTTTTTCATTATTATAGTTTTAGGCGCTCAATTTTCCTATGGGCAATATCGCATAAATAATACAAAATTAATTGAGCGCTCAGATATTAAATTACGCCTCGTGCAACCAGCAATAGACCAGTCACAAAAATGGCAAGCAAATGCACGTGATGAAATAATAGAGCGTTTAATAAGCCTCTCTAAAAGCAAGCTCAATCCAAATGACGCTGGGATTAATGGCGTAACTTATATCATTTGGCCAGAAGCTGCTATTCCATTTTACTTATCTGATTTTCCAAGCTATTTAGCGCAATTTGCTGTTATGTTACCACTTGGCAAAACCCTTATTACAGGCGCACCAAGAAAACAGTTTAGCGAAAAACAACCCGACAAATCTTATAATTCAATCCTAATGATAAATTCATCAGGAGAAATAATTTCTTCTTATGATAAAACTCACCTTGTGCCATTGGCAGAATATTTGCCATTTAAGAATTTCTTTGAAAAAATTGGCATTAAGCAATTTGTACCAGGCAATGAGGGTTGGGAGGCTGGAAAACTAAGAAAATTAATACAAGCCCCCGGAGCGCCGTCATTTTTACCGCTCATATGTTATGAAGCGATATTTTCTGCGCAATTAGGCGAGGAAGTTGATAGTGCTGATTTTATTTTGAACCTAACAAATGATGGCTGGTTTGATGGATCAATTGGAGCAAAACAACATTTTGCCCATACAAGAATACGAGCAATAGAAGAGGGGAAATCATTGGTGCGTGTTGCAAATACTGGCATTACAGCCCTAGTTAATCCTTTGGGGCAAGTAGTTGCCTCATTAAACCAAGGTGAGCAAAATGTCTTAGACGTAGTACCGCTTAAACCCTTAGAAAAAACTATCTTTGCCAAATATAAAAACCAGCCATATTTTATATTTCTTGGCTTCTTGCTATTTATTTTACTGGTAAAAAAAATGCTATTTAGAAATAAAAATTATTAATATAAAGGTTTCCTTATATCCTTTTGACGATAATGAATTCTTACGCTACAAGAATGCAACATTAGTAAAGGATATTATCTTGAGACCTATACATTATTTTACATCCGAATCAGTTTCAGAAGGCCATCCAGATAAGGTTTGCGATCGCATTTCTGATGAAATTGTTGATATGATTTATAAAGAAGCCAAAAAAACTGGCACTGATGCTTCTCATATTCGTGTTGCTTGTGAGGTTTTAACAACAACAAATCGGGTAGTTATTGCTGGTGAAGTTCGTGTACCGCCAACTCTTATTAAAAAGAACAAGCAGGGCAAAGATATAATCAACCCCTCTAAATTTAAATCCGCAGCCCGTCGTGCCATTAAAGATATTGGTTATGAGCAGGACGGATTTCATTGGCGTAATGTAAAAATTGATGTCCTATTACATTTCCAATCTTCTGATATTGGGCAAGGCGTTGATAATGCCGCCGATAAACAGGGCGAAGAGGGCGCAGGTGATCAGGGAATTATGTTTGGTTATGCTTGCAATGATACACCAACTCTAATGCCAGCACCGCTTTATTATTCGCATAAAATTTTAGAACTTTTAGCAAAGGCCCGTAAAGATAATGTTGGCGAAGCTGGTAAATTAGGACCTGATGCAAAATCACAAATCACCGTTAAATATGAAAATGACAAGCCAAAAGAAGTAACGCAAATTGTACTTTCAACCCAGCATTTAGATGCAAGTTGGGATAGCAATAAAGTGCGCCAAGTAGTT
>Ga0256834_1000153_pt1 | contig 46324 bp, 43 predicted proteins | sample 4281140metaG_FD_190536 | JGI IMG/M metagenome (GOLD analysis project Ga0256834, IMG submission 190536) | Hydrothermal vent microbial communities from East Pacific Rise, Pacific Ocean - 4281-140 | ecosystem: Environmental > Aquatic > Marine > Hydrothermal vents | place: Pacific Ocean: East...
TTTGACTTTACAGACTCTAAAAGTGTTGAGAATAGAGTTGATTATATAGCAGAAGATAGGGTAGCTACCTAATCTAGCGAGATCTTTGTAGCTAGTATCTATATGGTTAAGTCTAGATATGCCGAATCTGTTGTTATAGATGTCATGAGTGTAGCAGGAGAGCCCTTTAAGAGAAATAGATCATTAAAAAATATGCCTACCATATTGCCAACAGTTGCACTCACAAGCTGATCTGCCGCTGTATGTCCACCATCTTCTACTCTTGTAATAGCACTTGCAATTGCCATGGAGTAACTTAAGGTGTTGAGAGCATATCTGCTCAAGGGTGAAATATGTAACTGCTGTACATTTCGCCTAGTCATAGCAGCGCCACTAAAAGGACCAATTGCATGCTGAGAGCCTATGGCATAATTTGCGCCATTAGGGCTTGTTTTATCTATATTGTGATTTAAAGTATCGCCAATAAAAACACCAACTTTAAAAGCTGTAAACTCAACTACTGCTCGCTCAACTTTCACAAGATAGGTGTCATCTTCTATAAAGAGTCCAGTTAGGTAGGTTTCGTATCCGTTAATGGTCCTATATAGATCATCATAATCTATCTCGATAAACTCATTTTCCATAAAATACTTTGTTAATCTTGCATCAGAGTTAGTAGCATACAACAAAGTTGCTCCCACTGCTGGTATAAGTGTTCCGTAGTCTACTATGGTATTGTACGATGCTTTTTTAGTAGCACTATAAGCACTCTGCAATGCTCTGCTGCCACACCCAGTCAGTAGTAATAAAACAGATATAAAAATGATAAATCTCATGTTACTCCAAATCTCTCATAAGTGATCCTAAAAATCTTTTGCGAAAGATTAGAAGCTACACAATATTGATCACACTGTACTATCGCTTGATGGTTGCCCTACTAAAGTATAACCAGATAGCTCCTGCTATAGATATCAATACAATAGGGGCAATATATGGCTTATCGCTTACAACTGCAAAAGCATTCACTATAGACTGTCCTGCAAGATAACTTCCACCGCCAACTACTACCGCCCAAAGAGCGGACGCTGCTAGGTTAAAGATACTAAACTTAGCAAAACTGTATTTTGTGATACCGATGGCTAAAGGGATAAGTGTTTTTATGCCATACACAAACTTCTGGAAAAATATGATCCAGTTTCCATGTCGTCTCATAAGTAGATGTGAGAGTGCTAGTTTGCGTCTATGTTTTTTGAGATACTTCAACACATCACTCTTGTGATACCTCGACATATAAAACAGAAGTGTATCACCTAAAAAGTTTGCCACAAAAGCGATTGCGATTGAGGTTGAAAGATCTAGTTTACCCATAAAAGAGAGTACACCAGCTGCCATAAGCCCTACAAACCCACCCCCAAGTGAGTAGATAAATAGCGCGATATAACCATAGGTGGTTAGATTGGTTAGCATATCCTCCATAAAGTAGACTAAGGCTCTATAGATGGTCCAGCAGCAGAGTAGTCAAACTCACCACCTTCGATCTGGTACTTTTTAAAATTATCGATAAACATCTGAGCTAACTCATCGCGTGATCTATCAAACTCATCTTTATCACTCCAAGCATTGCGTGGATTGAGTATCTCTGGATCTATCTTGCCAAGAGTGCGAGGAACATGGAGCTTGAAGGTTCTAGTTGTATCAAACTCACTCTGCTTGATAGATCCATCTAGTATAGCGTTGATACATGCTCTTGTGTCTTTGATGCTCATGCGTTCACCAACACCATATGCACCTCCGCTCCAGCCTGTATTTACCAGATAGACATCAACACCGTGTTTATCTATCTTCTCACCAAGCAGTTTGGCATAAACTGTTGGATGAAGTGGCAAAAATGCCTCTCCAAAACATGCGCTAAATGTAGCTACAGGCTCGGTTATACCCCTCTCAGTACCAGCTACTTTAGCAGTATAGCCACTCAAGAAGTAGTACATAGCCTGCTCTTTTGTAAGCTTTGATACTGGTGGCAGAACACCAAATGCATCTGCTGTTAAAAAGATAATATTTTTTGGGTGAGATGCCATGAGTGATGGTTCATGGTTTTTGATATGCTCTATAGGGTAAGATACTCTAGTGTTTTCAGTCTTACTAGCATCACTGTAGTCTACAGCTCCACTCTCATCTGTCACTACATTTTCAAGTAGAGCATTTTTGCGTATTGCGGCAAATATCTCTGGTTCACTTGAGCTGTCTAAGTTGATCACTTTTGCGTAACATCCGCCCTCAAAGTTAAACACTCCATCATCATCCCATCCGTGCTCATCATCACCTATGAGTGCGCGTAATGGGTCTGTAGATAGTGTAGTTTTACCTGTACCACTCAAACCAAAAAAGAGTGCTGTATCGCCATCTTTTCCTACATTTGCAGAGCAGTGCATAGAGAGTTTATTTTCAAGTGGTAACCAGTAGTTCATCATAGAGAAGATACCCTTCTTCATCTCTCCTCCATACCAAGTCCCACCTATCACTGCAACTCTATCTTCTATGTTGAAGAGTACAAAAACTTCTGAGTGTAGCCCCATCTCTTTGTATCTATCGTTGGTGGCTTTGCATGCATTTATCACTGTAAAGTCTGGCGTAAAGTCTTGAAGCTCTTGTGGCTCTGGTCGTATGAACATATTTTTGACAAAATGGGCTTGCCATGCTATCTCGGAGATAAATCTGATATTGCGCCTGCTGCTTTTAGATGAACCTGCAAATAGATCCATAACATAGAGCTCTTTATTGCTCAAAGTTTTAGTAGCTAGCCTATATAGCTCATCGAAGTACTCTTTTGAGATAGGCTGATTGATATCTCCCCAAGCTATATGCTCTTTTGATGAGCTTGATTCAACAAAGAACTTATCTTTTGGGCTTCTGCCTGTAAAGATGCCAGTGTCAACTGTTGTTGCGCCACTATCTGTCTGTGTGCACTCACCATTTTGAATCTCTAGCTCTATGAGGTCATCAAAGCTTAAGTTGTAGTGTATCGTACCTATATTCTCTATGCCAAGCTTCTCAATATCAGCACTCTTCATGATGTTTTCGCCTTTTATGCAAACTTTGAGTGCAATTATACCCTCAAATAATTAGTGTAACCTTTCTTTGATCATATCTATTGAAACTCTCATGATTTAAACTACTCTTTTACAATCTTGCCACATCTATACTGAACTTCTCTGCTGCTATTGAGATCATACAGTATCTGTCTACCATCTAATAAACCATATCTATAAGAAGACTCCTCTACTAAAAGAGCATCACTATCCCATCGATACACCTTACCATCAATCAGATCGTCTTTAAATTGTACTTTAGCTGCTAGTTTACCATCTGGATACCACTGCTGTTGTAGATCATCTCTGAAGCCATGTTTATACTCTACCTGAGACATAAGTGTACCATTTGGGTACCAGATACTAGCTGTTCCATCTGGTAGATTTTGACTATATCGCACACTACTCTCTAAGACGCCATCTCTATAGTATCGTTCCAAAATACCATCTAGCTTACCATCCCTAAACTCTGCCTTGATCCTCTCCTCACCGCTCTCATACCAGACAATCATCTTGCCATGGTATCTGCCATCTTGCAAGTGAACTTGCATCTGCTTCAAAAGACCATCATCAAACATAACTGTAAGCTGAGATAGATTGTTATCTAGTTTTTTTACAATGAGCTTAGATGAGCTGTGAAATTTTAGATCCAACTCATCTTTGTGTACAACATACTCTATGGAAGATATGTGATTAAACCCATCGACTACTTGCTGCTGTTTACGCAAAACTTTCTTAATTTCTATATCACATATGTCTTGATGTTTAGGTTGAATAGCTTGAGGTTTCTGTTTTGGTTTGATCTGAGGTTTTGTATGGACTTTAGCAACTCTCTCTTCTGTTGACTTGGCATAAAATGTTGTTAGAAAAGTTTTTGCATCACTAGAGTTCTGTTTAGCTGCTCTTTGTAGCCACACCTTAGCATCTGATATGTTGTTAAAATTCTTATATAGCAGTCTGCCGTATAAGAATTGAGCTTGGGCTATGCCCGAATCGGCCGCTATCTTAAGCCATCTCTTAGCTTCATCTTGATCAAAATACCGTGCACTAGTATAGTGTAGTCCTAACTTAAAAGCGGACATTGTATGTCCTTGTGCAGCAGATGCTCTATACCATCTTATGGACTCTGCTCTATCTTTAGCAACGCCGTATCCCCTACTAAACATATATCCTAGATAGTACTGCACATCTCTATCGGTCTGCTGCTCAATAGGAATCCAGTTCTCATAAGCTTTAGCATAATGACCTCTCTTAGCAGCTTTTAAACCATCATCCACAGAGGCATAAATAGTTACAGTAAATACCAATAAAAGAGTTAAAAATCGCATCAATTAAATAGCACCTCTTTTTTCAAGATAGTGTTATTATACAATAATCTGTTACAATATAGTCATATTTTAAAAATAGAGCAGATAAACATGACCGAAACAGAGAAGCAAAAACAGTATCTATCTCTTCTAAAGTCTACCATTAGTAGTCGCGAAGATATAGATAAGCTACTATCAAAAGAGACATTTACGAAGAGTGTATTGGAGTTTTTAAATAGAGCCTCTGATATCATCTCATCTAAATCTTTAGACACTAATCTCATCACAGTATCTTACGACATAGTATCGATCATTTCGGACAAATTTCAAAAAAAAGTAGAAGAGGGTCAGAATCCATTTGATCCCAAAATGCGTAGCTCAATAGATAAACTACTACTATCTCCAAAAGTGCTTGCCTATATCAACAATAGCTACCAAGTAAGTCAGGCAGATCAAAATATTATAAAGATAGCACAACATCAACTAGAGCAAGATAAGCAGATATCATCACAACAGTATCTTAGGCTTCACCACTTCTTCTCAAACATCGATCTTCCAGCAGGCTCAAACTATATGCATATAGATGATGGGCGACACAAAAAGATAGAGCTATTGATCCAAGATTATGAGAGTGCCTCATCACAAACATATCAAAAAAAGATCAATAGCATAACGGACCATCTAAACAAAGATAGCAGATCCAATAGCACAAAACTACAGATAAAACGCTCTACTGTATGGATCATAATCTTTAGTGTAGTCATAGCTTCTACTGCTCTTTACTACTACCTTACGCCAGCACAGACAGCAAGCTACTCAACATCTGCTAGCATAAAACATAAAAGATCAGTTCCCCACAAGAGTACAAACATAGATACAAAAGAGCAGATAGAGCGTTTATCGTTAAAAATGGCTCAAGATAACGGCATAGGTAAAACTATACTACTCAACGAAAGCCCTACCCTAACATATCCGATCTCTATGTTTAAAAAAGGTATCAAGATAGATCCTATAGAGTGTCAAGATAGAGCGATAGAGATCTTCACAATTGATGACATGAAGATCTACTGTTACAGTAACGACCAGATAGAGTCAATATGAGCTATAGCTACATACTACCTATCATCTTTTTAGGTATCATACTCCAAGGGTGTGGAGGTGGTGGAGGTGGTGGAGGCTCACCTAGCTCAAGCTCTAGTAGCTCATCTTCAACTCACTCAACATATGGATATGATCTGCCGCCAGTTATAGATCGGCAAAACAGAGCTCTTTTGGTGGTTCGCATTGAGTACAATGATACACGATTTGTCAACTCATCAGATATCTGGAATCGTAAGATATTTGGGTACAAAAATCATCAACTAAATCACTATTTTAGTACTCTCTCGAACGGACTTTTTACACTAAATATAGCCCAAGAAACCGATGGTCTAAAAGATGGCATCATAGAGATCACACTACCAAGCCAACACCCAAACTCTACTAGTAATGGATCAATACATAAAGATCTAATACAAGCTCTAAAGATAGCCGATCAATACATAGACTTTTCAGCTTACGATACCAATGAAGACCAGAAGCTATCTGCTAATGAGCTACTCTTTTTATTTGTTGTTGCTGGTGGTGAAAAAGCTTTTTACCCAACTACAACTCCAAGTGTATGGGCACATCAACACTGCTTAAGTAGCAAAGATGCGCCCAAGCTTGATGCTATAAAAGTTCTAGAGTGTGATGATGGCAAATATGCGCTTATTGGTGAGAGGCATATTGAGCGCTCATACTCCAAAGATGCTACCATAGGAATCATAGCCCACGAGCTCTCACATGCAGCCTTTAATCTACCAGATCTCTACAGTACTGTCTCATCTGCTACCTCTGCTGGCATTGGCTATTTTGGACTTATGAGTAGTGGATTTTGGGGCAGATCGTCCCTATCTGACCCATATGGAAACACACCTGTTATGATGAGCGCCTATAGTAGAGTAAAATCTGGGCTCATAAAGCCGCATATCAAGAGTGAGAGCAGACAAGCAGACCTTCTTCTACACGATACATCACAAACAGACTTTAATATCGCACTACTTCCTATAGATCAAAATGAGTATTTTTTGATTGAAAACCGATCGATACTAGGTTATGATGCAGGTCTTTTTGATCTTCAAGGTGGATATAGCGGAGGATTAGCGATATGGCATATAGATCAAAAGATCATACAGAGTCAACAAGCATCAAATAGCGTCAACAACAACCCTGCCCACAAAGGTGTAGATCTTGAAGAGGCAGATATCAGAAGACTAGATCTTGATAGCACATTTAAAGGTAGCGGTAAAAATCTGTACTATAGAGGCAATATAGACACCTTCTCACCCCAAAGTACACCATCATCAGATAGATACAGTGGGGCACCAAGTGGCATATATGTAGACAATATATCAAGCTACAGTCAAACTATGCGCTTAAGAGTTACAAATCCAAACAAGGTACCACAATGAGACCTATAACTCTAATCATCTTTGCATTAAGCATCTCTAACATCATGGCCGCACCAGCACTCTCAAAAAAAGTGCTTTTAACCCAACCAGATGGTAGTAGTTTTACAGCAACACAAAGAGGTGATGAGTATCTAAACTGGATAGAAACAGAAGATGGATCTATACTAATCTTAAACGATAAAGAGGGTGATTTTGAGTACGCCATAATAGACGGATTTGAGTTAAAAGGCAACAATGTAACATATCATAAAACAGATAGTAAAGCTAGAGATGGTGGTGTTACCAAGGAGCAGATCTACCAGCTATGGCAGATGAGGCGCAACCTTAGATAGAGACTTAGTTACTAGAAGGTAATTTAAATATTGCGCTAACATAGAGCTGATAAAATGCACTAACTCTACCTGATGCATCGCTGTTGATATCAACTGAACTGTATCTAGTACCAAGTTCTAGATCAAAATTTTCTATAAAGCCTAGATTGATACCAGCATCAGCTCCAGCATATAGATCCCAGTTACTCTTAGTGATGTTGATTACACCACCATTTAAACCCATAAAGACATTTAAAGAGCTATTGAACCTCAATAGGTACTGCATAGATGCTCCAACGGTAGAACCATAGCTATATTTGTCTGTGTTCCAGATCTTACTCTCTATGAAAAAACGATAATCTTCGCTCTCACTTCCAAGCTTTAGTCCGATTGATGGAGTGTAGGTTGTTGATTTGTTTATATTTACACCATCAGCTATATTTGCCTTGCTATGTACCTGATAATCTGTACCGATCATACCGAACTCTACACCTATAAGACCTTTTGCATCACTATCTTGATACTTACTCTGTGCAGCACTAGCGTTTACTCCCAAGACCAAAATGGTAGGTAGTATTAGTTTTTTTAGCATCTGTTTATCCTCATTTGTAGATATTATGCCAATTGTACCCATAATATTTTTAAACTTTATTGAACAATTGGTAAAGATTGGTAATTTGGTGCAATATTAGTGAATTTAATGGTGGAGCTGTGGAGAATCGAACTCCAGTCCGAAACCTAGCTACTACCAGCGTCTACATGTTTAGAGAAGTTGTCTAGGTTCATCTTGCTTCATACAACTTGCAAAACTACGCAAGACTAGTCTTAAAGGTTCATCTTAGAGCCAAGACAAGCTATAAGATATATCTAAATGAAGGTTATACTTCAAAATCCTGCTTATTTAGAGTCCACAGGTGAAGCAGCCCGTCTCCGTAAGGAGGGGTAAAACTTAAGCTACTGCTAAAGCTGGGCGATAATTTGTATTGTTTGCGTTTAAGCAATTGTGAGCCGTATAACGGAAATGCTCAGTCCGACATGCAACCAGTAGCGACTAACTCCCGTCGAAACCAAGTCAGCCCCATAGGTGAAATTATACCATATTTTAGTACCATTTTAAAATTTCAAACTGCAGATACCAGACGCTTACAGATAGTGCGTAACCTGCTAAGATCGTCCAAGCATGACGCATATGTGCTCCAAAAGTATATATACCTCTAAGTTTACCCATCACAGCCACACCAGCAGCTGAACCAAAACTGATTAATGAGCCGCCGATACCACAAGTAAGTGTAACAAGTAGCCACTGATCTAACTCCATAGTAGGGTTAGATTTAAGTATGGCACTCATCACAGGCACATTATCAACTATTGCGGAGATAAAACCTATGCCTATATTGGCAGCTGTTGGACCAACAAGGTCATACATAGAGTGTATATAGTTTAAAAAGCCTAAGTAGTGCAAAGCTCCAACGGCAGCTAAAATACCAAAGAAAAAGAGAAGTGTATCATTCTCTACTCTCTTCATGTTAACAAATATATCTATATCGTCTTGTGAGCGATGTTTGAGCTGATATGAGTACAGTTTCAAGATAGCTAAACCAAACAGCATGCCCCACATAGCTGGAAAGTGGAAAAACTGATGTCCAAGTACAGCTGTTGCGATTGTGAAAACACCAAGGTAGATGATCACTTTACCACCTTTTCTGATCTGTGGTTTCTCTTCAGTTGAGATATCAAACTCAGGTGTGCCATCTGGTACTGATCTACATAACAACCAAGAGGTTAGAAGCCAACCAGATACAGATGGTAAAAAGAGTGCTATAAAGTCTAAAAACTCACCCTTGCCAGCAGCCCAAGCCATAAGTGTTGTAATGTCTCCAAATGGACTCCAAGCCCCACCTGCATTAGCGGCTACGACGATATTGATAGCACCTGGAACTAGAAACTTAACATTACTCTTGTCTATGGTGTATAGTACGGTTGAGAGTATAAGAGCTGTTGTAAGGTTATCTGCTATTGGGGAGAGGAAAAATGCTATGGCACCTGTGAGCCAAAAGAGCTGTTTGTAGCTATAACCTTTTGAGACAAGTTTATATTTGAGTACATCAAAAACTCTACGCTCTATAAGTGTCTCTATGAAGGTCATCGCTACAAGTAGAAAGAAAAATATCTCAGCAATCTCTAAGATAAGAAGTTCCATAGAGTCGTGAACAGGGTCTGGATTTATGCCATTGATAGCATAATAAAATCCTATTAACATAAAAGAGAAAGTACCTATAAATAGAGCTGGTTTTGCTTTATTTATCTCATACTTCTCTTCCATTGCAATAAAGTAGTACCCTACTACAAATACTATTAAGACAGCTATACCAACCCAAGTTGTAGTTAAATCTGTATGCATTTTTATCCTTTATAGATCACGCTCAATAATCTCTTGAAACTTCTCAAAATAGATCTTTTCAAGCTCACTTTGACTCATTTTGATATCATTAACAATAAAATTCTTAGCTGTTACAGTACCTATTTTTTGGACAAGAAGCCCTTTGGCTCTTTTTAAGAACTCATGCTCATTGTGTGGTGTCACCTCTATGATTGCTCTTGAGAATGACTCTGAAAATAGATCTCTACTATCATTTAGCTCAACATTAACCTCACAACCAAGAGAGCCTACTGCACTCATCTTAGCAAGTGCTATAGCAATGCCTCCGCTACTTAAATCTTTAGCAGACTCAAGAAGAGAGTCGGCATTTGAGTCTATCACAAGATCCCAAAGAGCAAGCTCAGCATCATAATCTATCTTACTTAAAGTACCAGCCACCTCTTCATAGAGCTCTTTCATGTAGAGTGAACCACCAAAATCTGATCTGGTCTCTCCTACAAGATAGAGTAGATTGCCCTCTTTTTGAAACTTAGATAGAAGCACTCTATCTTGAGACTCATTTAGACCAACTGTAGCTATAGATGGAGTTGGAAAAACCGATACACCATTGGTCTCATTGTAGAGTGATACATTACCGCCGATAACAGGTGTATTGAGCGCAGAGCATGCCTCCTTGATACCAAGACACCCTTGAGCAAACTGCCACATTACTTCAGGATTTTCTGGATTACCGTAGTTGAGGCAGTCGGTAATTGCTAGTGGTCTAGCTCCACTCATGGCAACATTACGACCAGACTCTACAACTGCTGCTGCTGCTCCACCTTGTGGGTCTATGTAGCAGTACCTGACATTACAATCACTACTCATAGCAAGTGCTTTACCACTCTCCTTGATGCGAACAACAGAGGCATCTAACATGCCGCCATTTTTTATAGTATTGCTCTGCACCATGGAGTCATACTGTTCATAAACCCACGACTTATCTACAACTTCAATAGAATTTAGTAGTTTTACAAAAGCATTCTGATTGTCTATCTTCTTAAAATCATCAATACTCACAGATGATATATCATCAATATATTTAGGCTTTTGCATTGCTCTATTGAGCACTGGAGCCTCTTCGCTTACTGGATCTACAGGTATATCAGCGCAGAGTTCGCCATGCCAATATAGTCTCATGTGAGCACTATCTGTCACCTCACCAATAACAGCTGCATCAAGATCCCACTTGGTAAATATATCTATAATCGCCTGCTCACTCCCTTTTTTTGCACAGATAAGCATGCGCTCTTGAGACTCACTAAGCATAAACTCATAAGGTGTCATGCCCTCCTCTCTAGCAGGTACTTTATCAAGATGCATGATCATACCAGAGCCAGATCTACCAGCCATCTCAAATGAACTAGAAGTAAGTCCAGCAGCTCCCATGTCCTGTATGCCAACTACATAGTCTGTTTTAAAAAGCTCTAAACAAGCCTCTAATAATAACTTTTCAGTAAAAGGGTCGCCAACTTGCACAGTTGGGCGCAGGCTCTTTGACTCCTCTGTAAAACTATCTGAACTCATTACAGCGCCACCTAAGCCATCTCTACCAGTTTTAGAGCCCACATAGATCACAGGATTGCCAACCCCCTCAGCTTTACCATAGAAAATCTCATCTGACTTTGCTATACCTAAGTTAAAAGCGTTTACCAGTATATTGCCATTATAACACTGATCAAAACTCATCTCACCACCTATGGTAGGCACTCCCATACAGTTACCATATCCACCTATGCCATCTACAACCCCACGAACTAAATATCGTTGATGTCTACCTATCTCGCCATCATCAAGAACATTACCAAAACGAAGAGCATTTAGACTAGCTACAGGGCGTGCACCCATAGTAAATATATCACGCATGATGCCACCAACTCCAGTAGCAGCGCCTTGATAAGGCTCTATAAACGATGGATGGTTATGGCTCTCCATCTTAAAAACAGCAGCATATCCATCACCTATATCTATCACACCAGCGTTCTCACCAGGTCCTTGTATAACCCATGGAGCTGATGTAGGAAATCCACTTAGATGTACTTTTGAAGATTTATAACTACAGTGCTCAGACCACATGGCAGAAAATATCCCAAGCTCAACAATATTTGGCTCTCGTTGTAGTATCTTTTTGATATGCTCATAGTCATCTTTTGAGAGCTTATGGGTGGCTAATAGCTCCTCTATGTTATCTAGTGGTTGATTCACGCTTGATCCTTGGAGTTTATTGTTAGAGCGCAATTATAACAAAGTTACGCTAAAATACGACCATTTTAATCAAGGATAGTAGATGATTACTCATGTGGTGATGTTTAAGTTTAAAGACAAAAATAGAGAGGCAAATATGAGTGAGGTTAAAAAGGCATTAGAGCAGCTACCACAAAAGATAGATCCTCTATTAAGTTTAGAGGTAGGCATAGACTTTGATAGAAGTGAACGCGCCATGGACATGGTACTAATCTCTACATTTGCAGACAAAAATGCTCTTAAGAGATATGCCACACACAAAGAGCACCTCAAAGTAGTAGAGCTTATCAAGGCTGTGACTACTGGCTCAAAAGTTGTAGACTTTGCCTCTACTCCCACTCAATAGTAGCTGGTGGCTTTGAGCTGATATCGTAAACTACACGGTTTATGCCATCTACTTCATTGATAATGCGTCTACTTATACGCTCAAGCAGATCATGAGGTAGGTGTGCAAATGTGGCAGTCATACCATCTACTGCCTCCACAACTCTTACACATATAGTATTGTCATAAGTGCGATTATCGCCCATAACACCAACACTTTTTACATTTAACAGTACCGCAAAAGCTTGCCAAGTACGCGCATAATATCCGCTAACTTTTAACTCATCTAACAGTATGGCATCTGCCTCTCTTAGAAGTGCAAGATCTGCGCTATTGACATCACCCATTATGCGGATAGCTAAACCTGGTCCTGGAAATGGGTGTCGCTCTATCATAGACTCTGGCAACATAAGCTCACGACCAAGCTTTCTTACCTCATCTTTAAATAGCTCACGCAACGGCTCTATAAGCTTAAAATTCATCCACTCTGGAAGCCCTCCAACATTATGATGTGACTTAATCGTTTGTGAAGGTCCATTGACTGAGATAGACTCAATTACATCTGGGTAGAGTGTGCCTTGTGCTAAAAAACCGATACCATCATGCTTGGCTGCTTCTGCCTCAAACTCCTCTATAAAGGTGTGCCCTATGATCTTGCGTTTTTGTTCAGGATCATCAATATCTTTGAGCTTGTCTAAGAAGTTATCTGCCGCATCAACAGTGATAAGTGGTACCTTTAAATTGAGCTTAAAAACCTGCTCAACCTGCTCTCTCTCACCTTTACGCAGTAGCCCGTTATCGACAAAAACAGGTACCAATTGATCTCCTATCGCCTCATAGAGCAGAGCAGCAACTACAGAAGAATCAACACCTCCGCTAAGTCCACATAGAACTTTTTTGTTGCCTACCTGCTCTTTGATCTTAGAGACCTGCTCTTTCAAGAAGTGCCCTATGTCCCATTTGGCTTTCACGCCACATATCTTGCGCGCAAAATTCCTAAGCATCAAATAGCCCTCTGTTGAGTGCTGCACCTCTGGGTGAAACTGCATAGCGTATATGTTGCGTGAGACTGAAGCTATAGCAGCGTATGGTGAGTTGTCTGAGTGCGCTATGGACTCAAACCCATCTGGCAATCTCTCAACACGATCACTATGGCTCATCCAGACAGTTCTACCATCTTCACACTCTTCAAAAAGATCAGATCTGTTACTTTTAGATAGATGTAATTCTGCTTTGCCATACTCATGGTGATCAGACCTTACAACCTCTCCTTTAAAATCAACAGCAATGCGCTGCATGCCATAACATATCCCAAGTAGTGGCAGACCAAGCTCATAGATCTTTAGATCAACCTCATAAGCATCATCATCATAAACAGATGATGGTCCCCCGCTAAAGATAATCCCTTGAGGATTTTTCAGAGCTATCTCATCCGCCTTTGTGTAGTAAGGAAGTATCTCACAGTAGACTCTCTCTTCACGCAATCTGCGTGCTATAAGTTGTGTATATTGTGAGCCAAAATCTAGTACAATAATGCTAACATCTTTCAATTTGATACCTTAGTGTAGTTATAGTGTAATTTTAGCCAAAAGGTCATTAAGAGTTGATTTTCTCTTTGATATTTTGAGAGATTTGAGCACATTTATCTATCTTGGCACTTAGACTAAGATCATCTCTTAATAGCACAGATACAAAAGCAGAACCTACAATCACACCGTCCACGCCCTCTGCTTTGCTCTTAGCGCTCTTCTCATTAACACCAAAGCCAACATAGATAGGAGTGTTACTATGCCTCCTGATAGACTCTATGCTCTGGTCTAGTCTCTCACTCTTAGCAGAGCCAGTTATGCCAGCATAAGCCACCAAATATATAAACTTTTTAGCATCTCTTACTATGGTCTCTATGCGTCTATCTGTATCTGTTGGTGCTACAAATGTGATGTTTGCTAGATTGTGTTGCTCAAATATCTCACCATACCTCCTCGACTCTTCATGTGGCAGATCTGGTATGATAAGACCAGAAGAGCCTATGGATGAGAGCTTAGAGAGAAGAGCGGGCACTCCATACTGATAAAATGGATTAAAATACCCCATAAGTAGTGTATCTACTTTCAGAGATATAGCTGATGTGATATCAAGCACATCTGCAAATTGTACTCCTTGTTGCAGTGCTAGATGGCTAGCTCTTTGTATAACTTCCCCATCTGCTACAGGATCAGAAAATGGTACCCCAAGCTCTATAATATCTGTACCACTTTGCGCCAACTTTAGTGCTAGATCGGTTGTAAAATCACTGCCATATAGACCAGCAGTAACATATGCTACTAGTTTTTTATCCACCAACAACCCTTTTTAGATGAAATTGTACCACTTTTGGATAAAATCAGCTAAAAAAGTGAGTCGATGCAACTTCAAGTACTAGTAGATTATCTAAAAACGGGACAAAATATCTTCCTTACAGGTGGCGCAGGAGTTGGTAAAACAACACTAACACGCCAACTTATAGCCTCCTATGCAATCCAAAATAAAAAAGTAGCAAAACTAGCATCTACTGGTATAGCAGCTACACTCATAGGTGGTCAAACTCTACACAGTTTTTTTGATTTTAGCATAGCAAAAGATACAGAAGATCTAAGAAGACGGGGTAAATTTGCACTAAAAAATAAGATATCCAAACTGATCAGGTCTATGAATCTCATCATCATAGATGAGATCTCAATGGTAAGTGCAGACCTACTTGACATGGTCTATCTTAGGCTTGAGCAGAGTGATTTTAGTGGCTCATTGATGGTTGTGGGTGATTTTTTGCAACTGCCTCCTGTAGCACGCGAACAAGAGTTATCTTTTGCATTTGAGGCACAAAGCTGGAAGAGGTTTGCATTTAAGAGCATAGAGTTAACCCACAACTTCAGAAGTGAAGATATAGAGTTTAATAGCATCTTAAATAGCGTGCGTTTAGCACAAGTTGGCGCAGATGAGCATCTATATCTGCACAATCTAATCTGCCCTATAGATGAAAACATATCATCACATACGCTACTATTTGGCACCAATGCTTCAGCAGCCAAACACAACGCTGCTCAACTAAAGCTATGTGATGGTGTGTTACATGAATATATCGCGCACACCATAAAAAAGGCTAAAAACATAGAAGAGAAGATGGTGGAGCAGTTCTACAAAGATAGCAGAGTAGCTAAAGTGCTATCACTTAAAGTTGGTGTTCCAGTGCTATTTACTGCCAATGCTCACAACTACATAAATGGTGAGCGAGGAGTTGTTGAAGCGCTACTAGAAGATAAGATCAGAGTACGCAAAAGTAGCGGAATAGTAGTAACATTGGAGCGCACTAGTACACAAAAGAGTAGATGGGATCAGGTTAAAATAGACGGCAAACTAGAGTTTATAGAAGAGGTGCTATTTACAGCGTATCAATTTCCACTCACACTAGCATATGCTATCACCATCCATAAATCACAAGGTATGAGCATAGAGCATCTCGTCATCGATACAACTGAGATCTTCGCTCCATCACAGTTTTATGTAGCCCTATCAAGAGCCACAAACATAAAAACCCTCATCCTAAAACAGCCTAGAGTCAACTGGTCAAAACTAGCCTTTGTACACCCAAAAGCTCTAGAGTTCACCACAACACTAAGCGACTCAAAACTATCTTAACACTCCATATATACAACTACAGATAATGCTCCTAAATTTTGCAGATGAGATGTTTCTATCTTGTAATCTTGTTCTTGTAAAGTGCTGTAATCTTTAGAAAAAAGGGTTGAAGAGGTGTACTTGAGTGAGTTATTACTGTAACATCACTGCTGCTATAGCGTACTCTCCATCATGTGTTATAGAGAGAGATGTTTTAGTTACGCTAAAGTGATGGCTTACTTTTGGATTTAGAGTAAGTTGTGGTGAGCCTTTTTGACTCTTTGAGATTGTGATATCTTTAAAGCCACACTCGCCACCTATACCACACCCAAGAGCTTTAGAACATGCCTCTTTGGCCGCCCAAAATCCAGCTGCAGTGCGTGGATGTTTGACTAGTTCTATCTCACTAGGGTGTAAAAATCTCTCAAGAGCCTTGTCGCCATATCTGTCCATTAGGGTTGTGATGCGTTCGATACGAACTAAGTCTATACCAATCATAGCTCTGCTAGCACCTTAAACTCACCGCTCTGTGCATCATAGTAGTTTATAGATCCATCTTCTATGTCATAGTGCCAACCATGTATATGAAGCTTCTGTTTATCGACTAGTTTTTTTACATACGGATATGTCAATAGATTTTCTATTTGCGAAAGGACTGATAGGCGCTCTGTTAAGCGTAAAAGCTCCTCTGTAACTCCGCTATACCCCAATGTATTGATAGCATTTCTCTTGGCATCTTTACCCAAAGAGAGCCATTTTTTAACATGTATGAGTGATGGATCTTCTATCTCATCATATAGAGCTCTACATGCACCACAGTGTGTATGACCACAGATAATCACCTCCTCAACTCCAAGCACACTAACAGCATACTCTATGCCACTAGCTGTAGCATGATAATCTTCATCTGGTTTATATGGAGGTACAAAATTGCCAGCATTTCTAAGTACAAATAGATCTCCAGGTTTTGTCTGAATGATTAGATCTGGTATAACCCTTGAGTCTGAACAGCCTATAAATAGTGCTTTTGGGCTTTGACCTTTGCGCGCTAGTTCTATAAGCTCATGTTCATGATTTTTAAAGTAGACTTTTTGAAACTCTCTATTGCCTTTTGCGTACTCTTTCATGCTCTACTCCTTTGAGGGGCAATTATACACATTTTTACTACATGAGCAACCCTACATAGACCTAAAAAGATACAATCCACCCTAAAGTATCGATAGGTTACACTCTAGCTATCTGCATATAGTTTAACACGATTTCTACCTTCATGCTTTGCGTCATAAAGTGCCCTATCAGCTCTACTATATAGCTTTTGTGTATCTACTCCTCTCTCTTTTGGATCTAGCACAACCACACCTATACTAGTAGTGACTTGCAGTATCTGGTGCTCATACTCAATCTTTAGCTTTTCAACCGCTCTACAGACTCTATTTGCCATACTTAAAGCACTTTTTTGCTCTGTCTTAAGTAGTAGTATAACAAACTCTTCACCACCAACTCTAGCTACTATGTCGCTATCTCTAACCATATTTTTGCAAGTAGATGCAAAAACTTTTAAAACCTGATCTCCAGCTACATGCCCATAGCTATCATTGATCTTTTTGAAGTGATCTAGATCCAACATCAATAGAGCAAAAGTCTGGTTGTACCTAAGAGCCCTTGAGAGTTCAAGTTTAAAAAGTTCATCAAATTTTCGTCGATTGATTAGTGAAGTTAAAGAGTCGATGTCTGCTAGCGCTTGCAGCTCCTTGTTTTCACGGAATTTCTCCTCTATCTGTATATCTTGACGGTTGATATAGAGTGCTGTTAAAAGATCACTTTTAAGCAGATTGCGCCGACATGTCTCATAAGCCTTTGCCATCTCTCCAAACTCATCTTGAGGTAACTTCTCTTTAAATCTAAAACTTCTTTTGCCGCTAGCTAGACCCTGCATGGCTCTAGTGATCAGTCTGATTGGAAGCAGTATGATTTTTTTGGAGAGAAAAAAGATGGTAAAAGTCAACAGAAGAACTAAGATAACAAATATAGCTGCAAAAAACTCATTTTTGCCTATCTTCTCTATCTGAGCTTGTGAACTTAGATCTATCTGATCTACTAGCTGATCACCTAGACGCTGAATATTGTCAATATCATCTGTTAGCATTATAAATAGCTTTTTGCTATCTAGTGAGTCTGTAGATAGGTCACCTAAGAGTAGCTGCTGCTCTAGTAGAGTGATCTTCTCTCTTAGTTCTCTATCTGAGTCTCTTAGAGTAGGAACCTCACTCTCACTCATAGATATCTGCTCAAATAGCTCATAGTATCCGTCTAGTCTGCCCAAAAGTTTTGCAAAACGCAACTTCTCTTGATTGGTTATACCAGACTGCTCTGCAATATAGACCCAGTGGGCGCGTTTTATACCCATAGACTCTTTGATATAGAGTATCATCTCAAGCGCGCTATATAGCGTTGATAGCTTATGATCAGCAACGGCTGGTTTAATATCAACTGATAGATCTATGGCATCGGTAATAACGGTAGTGTATCTCTCTAACATAGAGACGATATCTATGCTGGCACTATCTACTTGAGCTCTCAACAGAGGAAGAGTCTCTAGGTTTTCTAAGACTGTTGCTATTTTTTTGTTGTAACTGCTACTATAAAGAGGCTTAATGCTCTTAATGTTGTCAGAAAATTTAGCTATTTGATCATCACTAATATCGCGTTGTTTATATAGATAGTCTGTGAAAGATGAGTGATGTGAACCCATATAGCCACTAGAGAAACCTCTCTCAAGCTGTAGCGTATGTGCTAAGATATTGATCTTAGAGACACTCTGACTAGCCTGCTTAAGAAGAGCTATATTTTTAGATGTCTGACTTGCGCTATAATATATGTAGCCACCAAGCAACATGAGACCTAACAGAGGCGTGGCTGCTAGTAAAAATATGCTCTTCTCAAAACCTAGATTGAGTCTTTGGTAGATAAACTGCTTAAGCTTACCCTTTTTATCCTCTCTTCTATCACACATGCCATCAGCTTCAAAGGTATCTACAAAGTTAAAATCTTCTTGGAGGATATGTGACATAAGCCACTCTATAAGATAGAGGTTAACATCTTGTGCCACTTCATATGATGAAGCATTTAGTAGGCGTGACTTTAGATTTGGGATCATACTTGCAAATGCACGATGCTGTTTAACATGGTCTTCAAAGTCTACATAGTTACACCTACGCATCATACTCTCTTCGCGCGCAAAGTGTCTGTGTGTGTACTCCTCTAGCTCTACAAAAATATCTTCAAGTTCTGTCTGAGCTAAGCTATCTTTGGTAGCTTCAAAAAGTCTTTTTATGATACCAAAAAGTCTCTTGTGATCATCATCAATGGCTTTGATGCCAAGGTTCATGCCACTATCCCATTCAAACTTGCGCATTAGATATTATAGCACCGTTTAGATAAAGAGTAACCTTGTGTGGTATAATCTCAAAAAAATTAAGGCATACATGTTAATAACACGCGCTAGTGAATACGCACTATTGTCACTAATACTTCTAGCAAAAGCTACAAGACCTCTTGATGTTAGCACTCTATCAAAAGAGCTCAATATCTCAAAAAGTTTTCTAGCAAAGATACTACAGTCTATGGCTCGCGAGGGTCTACTTAGATCTTATAGGGGAGCTAGTGGTGGCTTTGAGATAGCAAAAAAATTAGATCAGATAACAGTACATCACATAATGCTCTGCGTTGAAGGCAAGTCTGTAGCAGTATTTGACTGCTCTCTTGATGAGAGTGACTGCCCATCAGATAAGGCATCTACCTGTACTATCTGGCCTATTATCAACTCTCTTCAGAAGAGGATTGATGGCTTTTTAAGCTCAGTAACACTAGAAGATATGTTAAAAAATGACAATAGAAAGAAGAGAGATTGACAAAAGAGATTTACCACCTATCACACACCGACTTAGATGGATATAGCTGCCAGTTGATACTAAATCATACAGCACATAAAATGCACTTCTACAACGCCAACTATGGTGCAGAGGTACAGCAAAGACTAGAGCAGATCGTAGATGCACTACAGAGTGTAGATCAAGCTATGGTGCTCATAACAGATCTTAACCTAAACCCAAAAGAGGCAAAGTGGCTAGATAGCAAAGTTGACTCTCTTTGCCAAAGTGGTAAAAAAATTGAGCTGCAGCTACTAGATCATCACGCAACAGGCAAGGCTAGCTCTGAGCTTTACGAGTGGTACTATCTTGATGATAGCAGATCTGCTACAAAAATCACCTATGAGTATGCTAAAGAGCACACATGGCTACAGACAGAGCCTCTTTGGATGGGCAGCTATGTTGATGTTGTTAATGCAGTTGATATATGGCTTAGTGATGAGATAGCAAACTTTGAGTATGGTAAAGTCTTGATGCGTCTGATCTATGAGACCAAAGAGCTAGCACGCGTAATGTTTGCAGATGAGGATCGAGAGTATAAACTCTCACTGTTAAGCAGAGCTGCAAGATTGGTCAATGAACCAAACGCACCAATACTTTTAGATGAAAACATACACATAATGAAAAAAGCTTTTTTCAAAAAAGATCAAGACAACACGCTTGATAACCTCTCAACAGCTTACATAGTCTCACTTCTTGGTACTAAGCGCGATGAGATGAGCATAACATACCGTGGATACAGAGGGTTTTTAAGCTACTGCGTGGGCAATACCTCAATCATAGGTAATGCATTTCTGCTAGCCTATCCAGAGTATGATTTCATCATTGATGTTGGCTATAGAGGCACTATGAGTCTGCGTGCTAACAACGGGGTTGATGTCTCAATTATAGCTTCAGAGCTAGCTATGGGTGGAGGACACCCCAACGCTTCTGGAGGAAGAATACAGGGCTTTAAAGAGCAGTTTGCATACTCTAAAGTAAAAACCCAAATAGAGACTCTTCTTAGAGAGAAAGAGTCCAAACAGGGTAGGCTAACACCAAAGAGCTAGTTATGAAAAAAGTCCCTCATGTACCAGTACTATATCGTGAAGTTTTAGACCTCTTTGCGGAGCTAAAAAGCGGTACTATTGTAGACTGCACGCTTGGGTACGGTGGTCATAGCGAACTGCTACTAAACTCCAATCCAGATATCAACATCATAGGTATAGATCAAGACATAGAAGCGATAGAGTACTCAAAAACTAGGCTTGCTAAGTTTGGTGATAGAGTTAAAATCATCAATAGTAGAGCTAGTGAAGCGCTACTAGATATCTTAGATCATGGTGGCGATAGCATCTGTGGCATCTTAGCAGACATAGGCGTATCATCTCTGCAGCTAGATCAAAATCAAAGAGGCTTTTCATACTCTAGCGACTCACTTGATATGCGTATGGATCAGACAAGAACGCTTAGTGCAAAAGATGTTGTCAATAGCTACACACAAGGTGATCTTGAGAGAGTCTTAAAAGAGTATGGTGAGATAAGAAACTATAAAAAGGTTGCTCAAGCGATCTTAGAACATAGAGACTTTGACTCTGCTCTAGCTCTAAGTGAAGTGGTTAAACCGTACGCTCCTTATGGGAAAAAAATCCACCCTGCGACTTTAGTCATGCAAGCTATACGCATAGAAGTTAATGATGAGCTAGGTGAGTTAAAAAGAGTTCTTGAGACTCTACAACATAGCAGACTAGATCTTAGAGTAGCTATCATCTCTTTTCACTCACTTGAAGACCGTATTGTCAAACAGACATTTGCATCTTGGGCTAAATCTTGCATCTGCTCCAGTGAGGCTATGAGATGTGAGTGTGGTGGCAACAACGCTATAGGCACAATGGTTCAAAAAAGACCTTTTACAGCTAAAGATGATGAGCTAAAAGCTAACATAAGAAGCAGAAGTGCAAAACTTAGAGCTTTTGATCTGAGGTCTACATGAGCACTCAAAGCAGTCTAAAAGATGATGGACTAAGTTTTAGGTTTCTACTCATAGTGTTAGCTAGCATGGCTATTGGGTGGCTACTACTTCTACCAAAGATCTACCTTCAAAGTAGCATATACTACAAAAGCCGTGATATAGCTCAGCTTCAAAGAGAGTATGATACACTTACTGAAGAGAATAGAGTACTTCAAAGAGAGGTTGAACAGATGCATTTTAAAAATAGTGTTTTAGATAGTATGTTTGATATGGAAGATGAGTAATGATTAGAAGATTGGTTGAGTTTGCCATAGATAAAGCACTCATAAATCATATAATGCTGCTGTTTATTATCTTATTGTCAGCGTTTGCCTACTTGAGTATACCCAAAGAGATATTTCCGCCATTTGCTATGGATAAGATCAAAGTTTCGGGAGGCTATAGCGGCGCTAGTGCTGATGTATTAGATAAGATGGTTGTACAAAATATAGAAGATGATCTAAAAAATCTAAACTCCATAGATAGTGTCACAACTAGTATCAAAAATGGCTCTTTTCTGATCAGTTCAGATATCAAAAATGGCTCAGAAAATTTACAAGTTTTAAGTGAAGTCAAAGATATCATAGCAAAAAATAGGCGTGATTTACCATCTGATATGGATGAACCTATAGCACAAATAACTCTAAACTCCATACCACTTGTGTTGGTTGCTGTAGCTGGTGATGTAGAGATGAGTGAGCTCTTAGATCGAGCTGAAGAGTTTAAGAGATCACTAAGCAGATATAAAGAGTTGAGTGATATAACCATAAGAGGAAGTAGTGATGATGAGCTACTAATTAGGCTTGATCCAGCTGCACTAGAAGCGTATGGTCTACGCGCTGATGCTGTTACAAGAGCTCTACAAAATCTAAGCTCAATCTTTCCAGTAGGAACCATTAAGAGTCGCGGAGAGCATCTATTTATCACAACATATAGTGGAGAGAAAGATGCTACTAGCATAGCAGATACCATCATCAAAGTACAAGAGAAGAGTGTGCGTATAGGTGATATTGCTAGAGTCAGTTTTGAGCTTGGTGATGAGAGTGAGATATCACACTACAACGGTAAACGAAATGTCTCCATCAATATAGCCAAATCTGAAAATGGTAACTCAATTGCACTTGCAAAAGAGATTAGAGGACTTTTAAAGGTGTATGAGCAGAAGTATCCACACCTTGAATTTGCCATATATACAGATACATCTATATGGATTAAAAATAGGCTAAACACAGTCTTCTCAAACATAGTTTTTGGTCTTATGTTGGTCTTTGTGGCAATGTTAATATTTGTCAATCGTGGTATAGCTTTTGTTGTTGCTATAGGTATACCTCTTAGCTTTATGATAGGTCTAATAGCAACTGATCTCATAGGCTATTCACTAAACATGCTCTCACTCTTAGGTGCGCTCATAGCTCTTGGCATGTTAGTAGATGAAGCGATTGTTGTTGCGGAGAATATATATAGACATATGGAAGAGGGAAAAGCTCCAAGAGAAGCAGCAATAGATGGGGCTGTTGAGATGTTTCCAGCTGTCTTAGCCGCCACACTTACAACTGTTTTTGCATTTTTGCCTATGTTGATGCTTACGGGAGATATGGGCGCATTTATCAAAATCCTACCTGTTATGATCACCATACTACTATTGGCTTCGCTATTTGAGGCATTTTTTATGTTACCTCTTCATGCCAAAGATTTTCTCAAGGTGCGCAAAGAGACACATGCAACTCACTCCATATGGAGCCTGCTCTATAGCTCTTATACTGCCACTTTAACAAAACTCTTTAGGCATCGAATTCTCTCCCTTTTAGTACTTGTAGTAAGCATTGTTATGCTTAGTTTCTTGCTTATAAAACAGAGTAAATTTCAACTCTTTCCTGAGTTTGATGTGACACAGATCTATGTAACAGGCAAAGTAAATATTAACAATGATCTTGAAGATACTGAAACAATTGTCTCTAACATAGAACGCATACTACTAGAGAGACTAGACCCAGAAGAGTTCTCATCAGTCACCGCTGTTATAGGGATGAAACTGGATGCAAAAAGCAAGCCAGAAGTTGGAGCAAATCTCTACCATGTCTTTATAGATCTTCACGAGAGAGCGCCCAATAACTTTTTTAACCGCTATATCAACCCATACCTGTCTCCAGAGTATAACGCTTCTGATATGATAAGAGATAGAACCGCCAAAGAGATTGCGCAAGATATAAGAGAGTGGCTAGAGCCACTAAATAGTGCCACCGATGAACATGGTAAGCTCTTTGAGCTACTCAATGTAACTGTACCAAGCACAGGTGTAGTAGCACACGATATAGAGATCTCGGTTGCAAGTAGTGATGATAGAGCCAATGTCAATCAAATAGAGCTGCTTCAAGAGAAACTAGCCTCAATAGATGGTGTCTCAGACATAGCTAATGATGCGGATGTAGGAGTTAAGGAGCTTAAGCTAAGGCTAAACAGATTGGGTCAACAGCTAGGGTTGAGTGAGGCAGATATAGCTTCACAACTTCGCACATATTACCTAAAAGGTGAGTATGGTAAGATGTTTAGCGATGATGGACTGATCAGAATGCGCATTGAGAGTCTACACAAAGATGATGCTCAACATCTAGAGAGCTTTAGTATAGATCTGCCATCTGGCGCAAAAGTCTCACTTGGTGAGGTTTGTGACTTCTACTATACAAAAAGTTTTGTAAGCATCAACAAAGAGAATGCTGATAGATTAAGAACTGTTTATGCGTCATTTGACAAACATCTGCTATCATCAGCGCAGATCATGCAGGAGTTGGAGCCAGTACTGGAGCAGATAAGAGAAGATGGATTTTTAGTCAAAATCAAAGGTGAACAGCAAGAGAATGAGAAGACACAACGCGAAATGGGTGAGGCTGCTATCATAGCAATTTTCCTAATCTTCATCACTCTTGTTTGGCTCTTTGATTCGCTCATGTTACCGCTCATAGTGTTAAGTACCATACCACTATCTATACTTGGTGTTTTTGGTGGTCACCTCATCATGGGATTAGATATGAGTATGCCAGGTCTTATAGGGATGGTAGGGCTTGCTGGAGTGGTAGTCAATGATGGTCTGCTCATGGTAAGTTTTATAAGAAAAGCTACTAGTCTACCAGAACTGATAACACTTGCAAAAACAAGACTGCGACCCATACTTATGACATCAATTACAACTGTTTTAGGTCTAATGACCCTTATATTTTTCGCATCAGGTCAGGCGCAGATACTTCAACCTATGGCGGTATCACTTGGCTTTGGACTTATCTGGGCAACTGTGCTAAATCTTATCTATGTACCTCTTTTATATACAGTCATATACAAAAAGAGATTGGGTATTTAAAAGCCGAAGATCTCTTTAGCTCTTGCTAGATCCTCTGCTGTATCTATGCCAAAACTAGTTGATGAGACTTTAATCATACTGATAGGTAGAGCATGATAGAGCGCGCGTAGTTGCTCTAATTTTTCGATATTTTCTATTGCAGTATCTCTTAATGCACAAAAACTACTCAAGCTCTTTGCATCAAATCCATATATGCCGATATGCCCATAATATGTTGCCATTTGAGCTCTATCGTAAGGGATTAAAGAGCGCGAAAAGTAGATAGCATCCTCATTAGTATCTACAACTACTTTTACTAAGTTTGGATCTTTAGCTGAGTCTGCATTGATGGTGTTGTAACAGCTTGCCATAACAAACTCTCTTTTTTGAGCTCTTAACCTTTTAAGTCGCTTTATCAGTAGCTTCACAACCTCTGGCTCTATAAACGGCTCATCAGCCTGCAAGTTTACAATAAGCTCATCAGGGTCTATCTTTAGAAAAGAGGCACACTCATTGATGCGATCTGTTCCACTTTTGTGAGTTGTAGATGTGAGGTGAGCCTCTATGTCATACTTATGACAAGCCTCTAAGATAGCTCTATCATCACAAGCTACTACAACCCTATCTAACATCTGCACCGCTTTAGCAGTACGCACCACCATGGGTAGATCACCAATCTGCTCTAAGACTTTATGCCTAAACCTACTAGACTCTAGTCTTGCTGGTATGATGATCACGATAGGCTACCTTTATAGAAGTAGTTTGTTGCCTCTACAAAGCCATCAACACTACCACAGTCAAACCTCTTTCCCTCAAACTCAAAACCTAAAACTTTACCCTTTTTAGCCTGAGTCAATAGAGCATCAGTGATCTGAATCTCTGCACCTTTACCAGGAGGTGTATCGCGCAATATGTCAAATATATCTGGAGTTAAGATATAGCGGCCTATGATCGCTAGATTTGATGGCGCGTCTTCAGGAAGTGGTTTTTCTACCATGTTGTCTATGTGGTAGAGCCCTGAGTCTATCTCTTTTCCAGATATAACACCATACTTGTCTGTATCTTGTCTCTCAATTCTCTCAATAGCAACTATGGAGCAACGGTGTTTATCGTATAGCTCTATCATCTGCTTGAGTACTCCATCGCCATCTAAGTTATCACATAGATCATCTGCAAGCACAACCGCAAATGGCTCATCTCCTATGAGTGTCTCAGCGCAGAGTATAGCATGTCCTAAGCCCCTCATCTCAATTTGGCGCGTATAGCTAAAGGTACACTTATCAATAAGAGCTCTGATCTGTGTTAGATAGTGCTCTTTTGGTGTATTTTTGATCTGATGTTCAAGCTCATAGCTTATATCAAAATGATCCTCAATTGCTCTTTTACCTCGACCAGTTACAATCGCCATGTTATCTATGCCTGCCTCTAGCGCCTCTTCAACCCCATACTGAAGTAGTGGTTTAGTTAAAACTGGTAACATCTCTTTTGGTATAGCCTTTGTTGCAGGCAAAAATCTTGTACCATATCCCGCTGCTGGAAAGAGACATTTTCTTATTGTAAGTTCTGTTTGTTTAGACATATCTACTACACCCTAATGCTAAATATTTTTAACATTATATCCTAATAGGTTTGCGACCTAGCAAATCAAGACTATAAAAATACTTGCCATACTCAACGGCTAACTATCTGCCAAAAATATCTTAAATCTTAAATCTTTTTAAAAGTGTACAACACAGCTCTATTTAGGTAGTGTAAAATAGCAAGATCACAATTTCACCTACCACCTACCAAACATCAAAGTGTCATAAAGTATCTCTAGCAGTGTAGGAGCCTCATACTCTCTATCTCTTTTCCACTCATATGGTAATGCAGAGCGACTCTTAGCTTCTTTTGCTCTCTCTTTCAGTTTAACTTCTGCTCTCTGTTTAAGTCTGGCTTCTGCTCTATTGACACCACCAAGCTTCACCCACTCTAAAATCTGGCGCAACTCACCAGAATCCAACCATACACCATGTTTTAAACAGACATCTGTTATGACGCCACTCTTTGCCAAGTAGTTCTCTCGACTCATTCTCTTCTGGCAGACTGGACACTTCTTGTAGAGCACTATATCTATGTGTCTAGGATGTTGCGTCAACTCACTCAATCTTGCTAAATCAACATTGCGTGAACCCGTAACGGAGCTCTCTATCATCATCTCTAGTTCATTAATATCAAAAAAGATACCATAACAGCTACTGCATCGCTCTACATAAAACGGGGTCTTCTCTCCAACATTAACTGTAGGCATATCTATATGACATAGAGGGCATTCTCTATTTTGCATAGGACGCTCATTTAGAACTTTTATCTTTTTATCGCGCAGATCTATATCATTGCGTGTGCCACAATATTGACAGATGATTCCAGAATGTGGCATAGGTGCTGAACAACTTGTGCATCGCATCTAAACTAAAGCTCTTTTAGTAGATTTTGCTTTTTAGCACTATACTCACTCTCGTCAATTAAACTAGCTTCATATAGCTCTTTTAGCTCAACAAGGCGTGCTTTTATACTTCTAGTGCCTACTCTCTGCTCAAATGTCTCACCCATGCTCTGAGACAACATGGTTCCCGCTCCAGCTCCCATAAAGACTCCAGCAGCTCCAGCTTCATTTTTTGCAGCATCACTAAGTGCGTCTAACTGCTGTAACTCTTTATAGGATATATCTGCACTCTTAGCAGCATGTATATCTGCACCAACATCAGCTATTTTATTGACTCTAGCCATAGTCTGCTCATCAAACTCACTCCCCTCGATCCTAAAATCTATAAGTGAAAATCCAAGATCTTCAAACTCACTCTCAAGTATCTGAAGCAGATCAAGAGATATCTCATTACGCTTAGCATCTATCTGTGTATATGACAACTTCTGTTCAGCTAGATAATCTGTTAAAGGGTGTACAATCCTATCTGTAATGAGCGATCTAAACTCAAAGGTTGTATAGAGATCCGAAGCACCTATAACCTGTGTAAAAAAGTGCTCCGCATCTACTATCTGCATGCTAAAGTTACCAAAAGCTCTTAAGCCTACTGGAAAGTTGTAGATTGGGTCAAGATACTTAACAATAGATCTTGTTCCCCACTTCTGATCCAGTATCTGTGTGCGATTATAAAAGTATAGACCAACCTTATGCTCACTCTCAAATGCCTGCAAAAACTTGGTGATAGTTGTCCAAAATGGTATATTGTCTGTCAATAAAGAGTGTCTGCCTTCACTCTTAATGTTGGCAACTACCTTACCCTCATAGACAAATATACACCCCTGTCCAGGTCCCACAATAAGCACCGAAGCATCTTTGATCTCATCACCATTTTCTGACCAGCGATAAAATAGATCACTCTGAGCAGGAGATTTCCACTCAACTACAGAGCGCAACTGTCGCTTTACACCACTCCAAATTGCCATGCTACACTGCCTTTTATATTGGATGTAAGGATTATAACATACTCTAAATCAAAATCAAGATACTATCTGTGCTCTTATATGCAACACAGTAGCCATAGTGGGTCAAGACTAAAGTGAGTGCTTTAGGCTCTGTATGAGAAAATCTATATCTTTTTTTGTCTGTGAGAAGTGCAAGGAGATACGCAACCAACCTGGGTTTTGATCCAGATCATCTTCTGCACTTACACCAAGCAGGTCATGTCCATACGGTCCAGCACAAGAGCAACCAGCACGCGTCTGAAGTCCAAATTTATCAGAGAGTTTAGCACACATAGCATATGGATCTTGATTTTTGATGTTGAACGATACTATACCTATATTTTCAACATCTATATTGCCATAGATAAAAGAGCCATCGATCTTTTGTAGCTCATCTCTTAGATACTCTAAGAGCTCCCGCTTTTGATCTTTAATCCACTCTAAACCTATCTCATTTCGAAGCTGATATGAGAGTGATGCACGGATAAGTTGTAGTATACCAGGCGTACCAGCATCTTCTCTCAATTCTGGATGAGATGTGTATCGTTGTGTAGTTCTACTCACATACTCTACAGTACCTCCACCTGCAAATGTTGGTGGAAGATTGGAGTCTATAAGCTCTTTTTTGATGATAAGCAGTCCACAAGAGCCAGGTCCGCCAAGAAGTTTGTGTGGAGATAGAAACATAACATCATATAGTGCGCTATCTACATTGATATATGGTGATGAAGCAGCTGCATCAAAACAGACTAAAGCACCATAGCTACGCAACAGTTTTGATATCTTTTTGTATGGAGTAATGATACCACTAACATTAGATGCTATACAGAAACTGCCTATGATCTCCCTATCTTTATGCTGCTCAAGAATCTGTTTAAGATGTTTAAGATCTACAAGCCCATCATCACACAGATTGATACGAACAGTCTCACAAAGAGCCTCTCTGTAGCTAACTTCATTAGAGTGGTGCTCATATGGTCCTACTATCACTAGTGGTCTTTTTGACTTATCGATCTGTATACCAAATCTTTTACTAGTAGCAGGAGGTATATATAGACCCAAAATCTCTTGAAATCTCTTGATAGCTTTTGTAGCTCCACAACCACTAGGCAATACAGCAAACTCACTGCCTACGCCAAGAGAGGAGGCTATATTGGCTCTTGCATCTTCATAATAGTTTTGTGTTAAAGATGCCATAGATGCCTCTTTAGAGTGTGTATTTGCATATGTCTGCAATACACTCATAATACGCTCTTCAATGGGCTCAAATGCCAAACCAGAAGCTGTATAGTCAAAGTATGAGTGTTTGTGCTCACCTATAATGAGATCTGTTATTATCTGTTTATCGATAGGTTTACTCAAGATTGGTCGAAATAGATCTTTTAGCATGTAGTGATTCCTTTTGGCAATTATACCAAATCTAGTTAGATTTTATCTGCTCTTCAAGCTCGCGAAGCCTCTTATCTGTAAAAAATGTACCAAAAGGTATAAGTGAAGCTATAAAGAAGATAGTGTTATCTTTGCTACTAAAGTTATGTTTTTGAGCAGCTTGCATAAGTAGTATAATAAAACCTATAAACAGTAGCCCATGAATCATACCCGCAATTTTAGTAGCTATTGCGATACCCAACATGTACTTCATAGGCATAGCGATAAAGAGCAAAACAAGATACGACACGCCCTCAACAAAGCCTATAATGCGAAACTGACCTATAAGATCGTTGTGAAGATTTTGGAGTAACATATTAGAGCCTTTTTTTGGCGTAATTGTAAGGTGTTATGCTTATGTCTCATTATTTAGAGTGTAGCTTTTAGGTTTTGGTAAGTTAGCTCTACTTAAAGAGCTGCAGAGGGTCTATATGGTAATTTTTTTGTGTGACCTGAAACATCAACTCATCATCAACCCTACCTATAGGTGTACCTTTCCTAATCCGCTTACCTTTTTTGATGTTTGGGGCTATGCTATCTAAATGAGCATATATAGTGTGTAGTGAATTTTTATGCTCTATAATTACAACATTCTCTAACATTGGCATCTTTTTTGCAAGTACAACTTTACCGCTAAATACTGCTTTTACTTTTGAGTTTGCCCTTGATGGCTCCAGAGAGACTGACTCATTAAATATTTTGATTTTATATATAGGATCGGTATGTGTGCCATACTTTTTTTTGACCGTATATCTATCAAGTGGAGCTATGGTTTTGGCACCTCTATAACGCCTAGTTTTAACTTTTTTATAACTACTACCGATAGATCTAACAGCTGGTAGGTTCTTACTAGATGATAAAAGAGCCTCATTTCGATTCTTACGCTCCAGCGTACGCCGCTTCTCTTCGCGTGTCTGTTTTACAATCTTGAGTGACTCTAAAGTTGCATTTAGCTTCTCTGTCTTACTAAGTAGGCTTTTAAGTCTCTTTTTGTATCGATCTCTCTTTACTCTTAACTCTTTGATAGCTATCTCATTTGCATGAATCTTGCGCTTTAGCCTTTTCTGTTTCTCTGCTGTGGAGGTGATAAAAAGTTGTAAAGATGCTGTCTTTTTTGTAAACTTACTTAAGCTTTTTTTATTGGTTTTAAGACTTTTTTGTAACTGCTGAACCTTTCTGGCGCTCTCTTTGCTTAACAACTTAAGTAGCTCTTGTTGCACAATATCCGCTGCTACTAATGAGCTATCTTGAACCTCTATTTTATTGAGAGTAATAGAGTGTGTGGTGAGCGTTATGAGCTCATCTTGTAGCTTCTGTCTTGTCTCTTTAAGCTGCTCTGTTGTCTGTGATGCAAGTGATAAATCCTCTTTAGCTACTTGAAATTTTTCAGATGCATTTTTAAGCTCTTTGGTAAGTTTTGCTATCTCTTGAAGCTCTTTTTTATTGCTCTTCTGCTTTGCTATAATCTCTTTTGCAACTTTATCTAGACTATCACTAGTAGAGCCTTTGAGCTTTTTGACTTGACTGATCTGAGTAGCAGTCTCATCTATTTTTTGTTGCGTTGAAGCACTAAGTAGAGCGATGCTACACAACAAAATAACAAGTTTTTTCATCACACTTCTTCACTGAGCGATAGAGTTATGATCACTGCCAATAGTGTTGATAAAAACATGGCAATAGTCAATAGCATCAGAGGGTCTGAGGCAAATGAAAATAGTACAATATCTAACCCTATATGGTGCATTAGATTATCGATCCAACCACTATAATCAATGAGTACAAATGTGATAATAGTCAAGATAGTAGCAAAGATAGCATCTACAAAAGCTAGCCTAAACAACACCCCAGATCTAAGCCACACAGGAGCACCAAAGAGTGACATGATATTCATCCGTTCATGATGTTGAAACTGCCATAGCCTCATCTCTTTAGTTATAAGCAGAAGCGTAACTGCAAAGAGAACATACGATAGAAGTGTAATAATCCACTTAAACAGCACCAAAAGTTTAAAAAGAGTGTCATGTTGTGCGCTAAATGTCTCTACGCGACTAATCTTACCACTTTTTTTAAGTTTTTGGGCTATTTTTGCTAGCTCATCAGGATCTGGATAGTGATCTAGCGTTAGTGCATAAAAGTATGGTAGCTTAATGAGAGATAGATCTATGGTGCCAACAGCCAACTGCTCCTCTATCTGCTCTATCTCATTTTTTGTTGAGAGTGGTTGAGACTCTTTAATGGAGCTATGAAGAGTATTGAAATCATCTAAAGTTAGATTATGATCACTCACCACTACAATAGCGTATCGTTCACTTAACTTAGACTCATAAGCACTCAATACTCGATCTACAATAACCAATATCTCAAAGGCAAACAGTATAGCAAAAAGTGCGGTTATAAGTGAAAAGTGTCTCTTAAGAGATCTCATGCACATCTCCATGTTCGATTTCAAAGTGTCTATATTTGACACCAATAGTTGATGGAATATTGTGTGTCACAACCACCACTGTTGCATCTAATTGAGTATTTGAGCCCTCAAGCAGATCCCAGATCAGTTTTGATGAGTAGTCATCAAGATTACCTGTTGGCTCATCTGCTAAAATCAAGATCGGGTTATGCGCTAGTGCACGCGCCATAGCTACTCTTTGCTGCTCACCACCACTAAGCTCCAGTGGATACTTACCCATCTGATTGGTTAGATTAACATGTCCAAAGAGCCTTACTGCCTGCTCTTGACATATATCTTTTGCAAAACCGTTGATAATCATAGGTAACATAACATTTTTCTCAATTGTCCACTCTTTAATAAGCTTATAATCTTGAAATACTATGCCGATATGTCGACGCAAAAAATTTTTCTTTTTAGTGGTGATGTTATGTAGATCTACACCACCAACAATAAGCTCACCAGAGAGTGGCTTTAGCGCGCCATAAAATGATTTAAGTAGTGTTGATTTACCACTACCACTGGCACCTGTGATGATTACAAAGTCTCCAGAGTTTATGCTTAGAGTAGCTTTTGAGATAATCATCTCTTGATTGTTATAGCTAAGTGATAGATCTTCAGCTATTATAATTTTATCCATATAGTACCTCTTTAATGCTCTGATGAGCTTGATATGCCGATTGTGATGGAGCTGGGTCTGATGGAAAATAGTACGGCGTTGATGCCAAAATAAGATATAGATGCTCTGGTCGCTCAAAAGCTCCCAGTGATAAACGAAACATCATCTGCTTATCTTCTTCAAACTCAAAGAGTCTCTCAAAGTGTACAAATGAGTTGCTATTTTTGATGGTAGTTGCATTGAGATTGTTAATTATGTCTCTATCTAATACACCGCTTTGAAATGAGAAGTCATACTCTCTTTGTAAAGACTTTGACTCCTCATGACTTACAACAGTAAGATCGTAAATATCTCTCTCTTGTCGAACCCATCTATCTTCGTATTTGCTGCTTATATCGATAGTGCGGTTTTTGCATATGTGCAGATCTAACTTATCGTAACCAAGCAGAGTCTGAAGAGAGTACTCAAAATAGGTTGGGCTATCTGTGCGAAGCTCAAGTGATCCATTAAGTTTTAAGATACGCAGTGACTCATCTACAAAGACTCGACTTATGACGCGTCTATGTGGCTTCTTATCCCATGGAACTGGAAAGTGCACAAAAATAGTATCTATGCTGTTAGATGGTATAGACTCAAAAAATAGTCGTGCATCATAATCTAGCAGATATAGATTATCTAAACCCTGTATGGTGATCTGCTTTGAGACTTGCTGCAAAGATGGTCGATGTATCTCAATACCCACATGTGTGACATCTGGGTTGTTTAGTGCCTGATATAACAGGTGTCTACCTGAGCCAAAACCGACCTCAATAACAGTTTTACTAGACTCTTTAAAGATATCTTCAAACTCATCTGCAAACTTTAAGTGACTCTCTCTCTTTGGAGTCTGAACTGTAGTGGTGGTAGTGTTAGAGTCTATGACTTTAAGATCTGCAATATCTGCATATGCATTTAGGGCTTGTTTGATGTGAGCAGTTGTTGATGGGCGCGATGTTTTATCGGACTTTAAGAGGTTTTTACTGCCACTCTGTTTAGATAGTAAAAAAAAGTGATCTGTGCCGATCTCAACCTCTACTAGCCTCTCATCACAGTGCTCTACATTGATAGCTATGCGCTTGAGCACAATATTATCAACCTTATGTGGCAGTGTAGCTGTCTGAAACTGTTCTATGTGTAGATGTGGCAACTCTATCTACCCTTTATGAAGAGAGTTTGAGAGTTTGATGGCTCAGATTTTAAGCCATTTTTATCAACAGCTATCACCTCATAACTATACCTACGCTCTGGTATGACATTGATATCTGTAAAACTACTCTCTTTTATGTCGTGTAGTTGAGCAGTTTTAGAGTTTAGCCAGTCTATTTTAGTTGTTTTGTTGACTATGTAGCTTACCGCACGGTTATCGTTTGGACTCCATCTAAGCTCTGCTTTGCTATCGAGCTGTGGGATGTTTTGTAGCGTTGGTGCCTTTGGAGGAGCTAGTGATTGTGAGCATAAATCTGGAGTGTGTCTACTCTCAAGCTCATCTTTGCTAACTGCACTCACTCTATAACAGTACCTTCCGCCATCAACTTCTACCTTATCTGTAAATGTGGTTGAGCCCACTTTAGCATGATAGCTAAACCCACCACCATCATATGAACGGTAGATTTTGTAGTATGCTATATCTGGGGATGATGATGCATTCCAGACTAAGTCTATCTTTTTAACTAAATTTTTAGATATTTTAAGATTAAGAGGTGTGCGAGGTAGAGGTTTTGTTGAGACTACAGACTCTCTTGATGGCTTACTCTGTATATCGTCATACCCTACTGCTGTAACACGATAACGATAGATCGTACCATCTTCTAAGTCATCATCAATATACTCAGCATTAAGCCTGCCCTCTAGTGTCTCTATAATCTTATACTCCTCATCTCTTGAGTTGTACCTCTCTATCATGTAGCCATTGATACGCAGATCTGTATGGGGTCTCCAGATCAACTTTGCACTCTTAGCTAGAGTCTGTGTGGCGGTAAAGAAAGAGACCTTTTCTGGTAGCTTTAGTGTTGATGCCTCTACGGTTTTGCTGGCCTTTGACTCATATAGATTTTTATCAAAAGTGCTAAATCTATATAGATATGTTGTACTTGGCTCAAGACCTTGGTCTACATAGTGGGTTACAATAGTGCCATCAATAGTAGCTATGCGCTTGAGCTTACTCTGCTCCTCTAGTGGATTATTTCTGTAGATATATAGACCTTTTACGCGCTCATCAGTAATCTTTTGCCACTCAAATGCTATAGCCTTAGTGTCACTAAGTGCACCATTTATGGTAGGAGTTGGTAGAGATGTGTTGATAACAATCTTAGCAGGTCTTGTCTCTTTGCTACTACATCCACTAAGTATGAAAATTGCTAAAAGTAGCGTAGATATTGTCTGGTAAAAGTATCTCATCTAAATCCTTTGTATTAAAATATTGCTCCAAATACTCAACCATAACAGATGGCAACTCAGCTTTAAATCTCATAGTCTTGCCAGTTGATGGGTGGCGTAGATAGAGTATGTACGCATGTAGTAATATCCTTGGGATTTTATCACTATTGCTCTTAATACCATATAAATGATCGCCGAAAATATGTCTAGAGAAAGATTCAAGATGCACTCTGATCTGATGAGTTCTACCTGTAAATAGCTTACAAGCTATAAACTCACGCCTCTCATCATGGCTTAAAAGTAGTTTTGTAAAGAGTGTTGAAGACTCTTTTGCTCCCTCTTTTATCGCCATTTTAAGACGATTTTTTGGGCTTCTACCTATAGGCTTATCGATAAGTGTCGGATTATCTTTAAGCGGGGGTGTGATAAGTGCTAGGTAATACCTACCCATACTCTTATCTTGCAGCTGTAACGAGAGACTCTCATGAGCTCTGTTATTTTTTGCTACTACCATAACACCACTTGTTCCCTTATCTAGTCTATGCACTATGCCGTGTCGCTCTTGTGCACTTATGGTTGAGAGACTAACTCCGTGATGGCGTAGCCAGTCGACTAGTGTTGGCTCATTAACACTTGGAGCTGGGTGCACCGTAAGAGCAGTTGGCTTATCTATCACCAAGATATCATCATCTTCATATAGAATAGGTACATCAAAATCTATCTTTTGGGCTCTTTTGGGCTCTAAGATTGGAAGAGTAACCACCACCTCATCACCTACTTTAAGCTTCACACCAGCTTTTGCATGTCTCTTACTGCCTATCTTAACATGTCCATTTTTGATAAGTGAAGCTATCTGATTTCTACTCTCTTGTAGCTGCTCTGTTAAAAAGGCATCTAGCCTCATCTGCTCTGTAACTTTAAAAGTCATAATAGTTGGTTGCATAAAAACCTTTGGTATAATTGCGTAAAAAGGCTCTCTTTGCGCAAAATTGATAGACGCATTTTAACACATTTTGATTTTGTTATCGTTATCTTAGTGTTACCACTAGTTATTGTATCTGGTTGGCTTATAAGTGAGATACATCCTGCGCTAGCTCAAAAACATCTCATTTATGTTGGAGTAGCTACTGGTGTTGGCGCTATCTTTTTTCTTATACCCATCAGAAGACTTAGCTGGATTATACCGATTTTTTACTGGTTTAACATCTTGCTTTTAATTGCTGTTGAGTTTTTTGGACATGCTAGACTTGGTGCACAGAGGTGGATTGAGATACCACTCATCAACTTTACAATACAGCCATCAGAGTTTATGAAGCCAGCTTTTATACTGATGTTAGCATACCTCATAGCTCGCAACCCTCCACCTCTAGATGGATACGGAGTCAAAGATACTCTTAAAATCTCATTTTTTATCCTCTTGCCATTTGTGCTGATCTTAAAACAGCCAGACTTAGGAACCGCTCTTGTATTGCTACTACTTGGGATTGGGGTGCTCTTTTTCATAGGCGTTAGAGTTAAAATCTGGATCTCTTTGGTTGCTCTTTTTGTTGTATCAATGCCACTTCTCTACTCTCAACTACACGACTATCAGAAAAAACGCATTAGTGATTTTTTAAGTGAAAAACCAAGCTATCATGTTCAACAATCTATCATAGCCATAGGCTCAGGTGGTCTTATTGGTAAACCAAAAGAGGAGGCAACACAGACGCAGATGAAGTTTTTACCAATCGCATCTAGTGACTTCATATACGCTTATGTTGTAGAGAGATTTGGGTTTTTGGGTGCTATGTTGCTCTTTATTTTGTATGCTCTTATAATCCTTCATCTACTCTCATTGGCAATTTTCAATAGCGACTACTATATCAAGGTAGTAGCATCATCTATATCGATACTGATCTTTGTCTACATGAGTGTAAATATAGCCATGACTATAGGTCTAGCGCCAGTAGTAGGTCTTCCGCTACCTATGTTTAGCTATGGAGGTAGTAGTTTTCTAAACTTTATCATACTACTTGCTATATTGGAAAATTTATTGGCTTTTAGATTTTTACAGATGTATGAAAAACGGGGCAAAAAGAGTTTTATATAACTAGATCTTATAAATAACTATGAGAGTTTCTCTCGTTTTTGGTTTAAAACATAGCACAATTTTGCTCCATACAGAAAAATAATCCAAGATAGATATATCCATATTAGAAAAAACATAACTGTACTAAAAGATCCATAGATGCTCAAATAGGTCTTATTGTATGCCACATAGTAGATAAACATGGTCTTTGAGACAAACCAGACTGTTGATGTAATCCAAGAAGATATAAGTGCGCTCTTAAAGTACACCTGTCTATTTGCAGATATCTTATAGAGCATAAAAAATAGTAGCCAAGCTATAAGATAAGAGCTTACATACTGAATATTTTGAATAAATATAGTCGCCTCAATCGATAGATATAGAGATAATCCAAGTGCAATTGGAGCTAAGATAGAGAGTGTGAGATAGATAGATATTGAGTAGAAGAATCTTCGTGGGGTAGTTTTAAAAATCTTATTGATAACATACTCAAAATTATCAAAAAACATTACTGAAACATAGAGCACAAAAAACATGCCCACATAGCCTAATGTCTCTCTATTTTGTATAAACTGCTCTATGTAGCCTACAATCTGATCTTGATGAGCAGGTACAATAGATGAGAATAAAAACTCTTTTATATGTTCAAGAAATTGAGTAAAAATAGCAAATTGTGAAAATACAAAAAAAGAGATAATAAGCATAGGTATAAGTGCTAAAACGGTATGAAAACTCAAAGATGAAGCATAATGAAGCAGAGAGTGATCTAAGAAAAACTCTCGGAGTGTTTTTAATATTTTACTATATTGTGGCACAAATAAGATCTTATGCCACATCAATATTTAACCCTTTGAGCTCTTCTAGTATGTTGTTGCTTACACTTAAATTGGTCTCTAAAAGGACATTTTGCAACTTAGAGACTATGCAGATTTTTACTTTTCGTCCACCTGGATGGCGACATATAAGATTGTAGAGCTCTTGAAGTTTTTGCAGATCTTGTTGGAGTGTGAGGCGTAGTTCAAGTGGCTCTTGAGGCTCCTCTTTTATCTTAGTGTGTGTTTTTTTACACTCTTTTGCCGCATCTTTCAAAGTCATGATCTTAGCAACATTGGTTCTAGTAAACATATCTGTACGGGTTATGTTGACCTTAAAGGCAATTGGTTTTTCAAGATCCATCCTCTCTAGTGCCTCAAGCTTATTACTAAAGAGCATAAGTTCTAAGTTGCCATGAAAATCCATTAGCGAAACTATGCCAAACTGATTGCCTTTTTTGGAGATTTTATGTGTTATCTCTTCAACTTTACCTATAAATATAGCGCTAGATCCATCTTCAATCTGCTCCAAACTAGATGATAGTGTATACTCAAGCGCACCTATGGCATCTCGAAACTCATCAAGTGGGTGACCAGATACATAAAAACCTAACGACTCCTTCTCATACTCAAGTATCTCTTTAAGCTCACACTCATCTTGATTTTTAAGCTCTAGTGAGACTGTTGTGATCTGTGCATCATCACCAAACAGGCTACCAGCTGCATTTTTCCTAGCATTTGAGGCATCTTTACATCTCTCTATGATCAGTTCAACCTGATCCAATAAGGCTCTTCTACTAAAGCCAAACCTATCAAACCCACCCGCTTTAATGATGGACTCTAAAACCTTTTTATTGACCTGTTGTGGCTCTACGCGATTGATAAAATCTTGCATATCTTTAAACTCACCACCATCTGAGCGTGAGTCCAATATGGACTCTACTGCTTTGGTACCAACTCCCTTAATAGCTCCAAGTCCAAACAGTATATGCTCTTCACCATCTCTGCTTTGTGCGCTAAACTCTAGTATGGAATCGTTTATATCTGGAGCTGATAGATCTATGCCCATTCTCTTAATCTCATCTATATATTTGACAACTTTATCGGTATTGTCACGCTCTGATGTTAGAAGAGCCGCCATAAATTCTTGCGGATAGTAAGACTTAAGCCACGCTGTCTGAAATGTTATCATGGCATATGCTGCAGAGTGAGATTTGTTAAATCCATAACCAGCAAATTTCTCAATAAGATCAAAAAGAGCTGATGCCTTAGTGTAGTCTAGTCCCTGTTTTGCTGCCCCTTCTGAAAATTCGGCATTGTAGGTTGCCATATCTTTTTTCTTACCCATAGCACGACGGATAATATCCGAATAACCCAAGCTAAAGCCGCCTATGCTCTGTACGATCTGCATAACCTGCTCTTGATAGACAATCACTCCATAAGTAGGTTCTAAAATACTTTTGAGCTCATCAAAAACATACTCTATCTTCTGTCTACCATGCTTGCGCTCTATAAAATCATCCAACATTCCAGACTCCATAGGTCCTGGACGATAGAGTGCTAACACCGCTATAAGATCTTCAAACCCTGATGGCTGAAGTCGACGGTTAAGATCTTGCATTCCTGATGACTCTATCTGAAACATACCGGCAGTATCACCCGTTCTGATATTTTCATACACAAACTCATCATCTACATCTATAGCATGCCAATCTATCTCTTTGTCGTATCTAGCTTTGATGAGCTTTATGGCACTATCTATAACATCTAGTGTCTTAAGACCTAAAAAGTCAAACTTGATGAGATCAACATCTTCTAAAAAGTTAAGAGAGTACTGCGTCACAAGTGTATCTTCACCAGATGGTCTATAGATAGGTGTCTTTTTCCATAGCTCTTCATTACTGATAACCACACCTGCGGCATGTATGCCTGCGTTGCGTTTTAGACCCTCTAGCTTTAGGCTAAACTCCCACACTCTAGCTGCATCTGAATCACTCTGAGTGAGCTCTTGAATCTTTGGCTCTTTTTGAAATGCGCCATCTATAATCTCTCCTCTCTTTTTTGTGCTACTTAGAGTGATCCCCAACTCATCTGGTACCAGTTTTGCCATCTTATCTGCTTTACTAAGTGGCATATCTAACACTCTAGCCACATCACGGATAACACCCTTAGCAAGTAGTGAGCCAAAAGTGATAATCTGAGCTACTTGGTTACGCCCATACTTCTGCACAACATAGTCTATGATCTCACCACGACGCGCCTGCATAAAGTCCATATCGATATCTGGCATCGATATGCGTTCAGGATTTAAAAATCTCTCAAAAAGAAGGTCGTATTTCATAGGGTCTATATCAGTAATCTGAAGTGAGTATGCCACTAGACTACCAGCAGCGGAACCGCGACCAGGTCCTACTGCAATACCTAATCTTCTAGCCTCTTTAACAAAGTCCCAAACTATCAACATGTAGCCTGGAAACTTCATATCGTTGATCACTTTCATCTCATACTCTAGCCGCTCTTTATACTCTTGATGCAGCCCCTCATCTACATGCACCAATCGCTTCTCAAGCCCCTCTTTACACCTATAGATAAAATACTCTGCATCCATCTCATCTATACTACTACCTTTAAGCGACAGATTATCGCTATTGGCATACTCTTGAGTAAACTTAAAATTTGGTGGGGTTGGGTTGCCAAGAGAGAGCTCTAAGTTACACTTGTCTACTATCTCCTGTGTGTGTGCGATCGCTTCTGGAATATCTACAAACAGTCTAGCCATCTGCTCTGGGCTTTTGATGTAGAACTCATGTACGCTGTGGCGCAATCTATCTGGATCATCATAGAGTTTATTCATCCCTATGCACATAAAAGCTTCATGATATTGAGCGTCATTTGGGTATGTGTAGTGTGTATCGTTTGTAGCTACAAGTTTGATATTTAACTCTGTGCTTAAGCGTAATATCTGAGCATCTATCTGCAACTGATCACCTATGCCATGGCGCATAATCTCAAGGTAAAAATCATCACCAAATATCTCTTTATACTCTAAAGCAGCTCTCTTAGCGCCTTCATACCCTTGAGCACCATTTTTAACATTGCGCTCATTTGCTAGATTGAGGTGCCAATTTATCTCACCTTGTAGACATGCAGATGTACAGATAAGACCCTCACTATGCTCTCTTAGCTCTTTTTTATTGATACGCGGAAAGTAGTAAAATCCATCAATATATGACTTAGAACTAAGATACATAAGATTCTCATACCCTATCTTGTTCTTAGCAAACAGACATAGGTGATATCTCTGTTTTGTACTCTTATCTGATAAATCATCACTATTGTGAATATAGCTCTCCATGCCTATAATAGGCTTCAATCCAGCACCTTTTGCCTGTTGATAAAAGTCTATGGCTCCAAAAAGATTGCCATGATCACTCATAGCTACAGAGCTCATGCCAAGCTCTTTAACCCGTGCCATAAGATTTGAGATCTTATTGGCACCATCTAGTAGTGAGTACTCAGTATGTAGATGCAGGTGTGTAAAACTCAAGCTCTATGCCTTTTGAAGTAGCCGAGCTACCTCTTTTGCATGATAGCTTATGATGATATCTGCTCCAGCTCTCTTAAAACTCACCATAGTCTCTAGTAAAACACGATCATAATCAATCAACCCACTACTACCAGCTAGCTTCAACATAGCATACTCTCCACTAACATTATAGACCGCAAGTGGAAGTGATGTATTTTCACGGATATCACGCACTATATCAAGATATGCCAAAACAGGCTTAACCATCAATATATCAGCACCCTCACCCTCATCTGCTACACTCTCCGATATAGCTTCGCGTCTATTGGCTGGATCCATCTGGTATGTTGAGCGATCTCCAAAAGATGGGACAGACTCCGCAACATCACGAAAAGGTCCATAATACCCACTTGCAAACTTTGTAGAGTAGCTCATGATAGGAAGATTGACAAATCCTGAGCTATCTAGTGCTTCTCTTAAGGTACTTACTATGCCGTCCATCATGCCAGATGGAGCTATCATATCTACACCTGCTCTAGCATGCACTATCGCCTGATCTGCTGAGATCTTTAGTGTGGCATCATTGTCTACACTTTGGCACACATGATCTATGATCCCACAATGACCATGGTCTGTGTATTCACAAAAACAGAGATCACTAACTATAAACATGTCAGGGTGAGCAGCTTTAATGCCTCTGATGGCAGTTGCGATTATGCCCTCATCATCTAAAGCATCTGAACCTACAGAGTCTTTAATATCGGGTATACCAAAGAGTATAATGGAGTATATACCAAGCTTTTTTAGACTCTCACACTCATCAATAGCCACATCAAGGCTCATCTGATATACACCAGGCATTGAGCTCACCTCACTCTTGATGCCTTCACCTGTGCGGATAAACAATGGATAGATAAAATCCTCAACTCTTACCTGATTTTCACGAACTAGTGACTGAAGGTGCACATTTAGTCTATTGCGTCTATATCTTCGAAACATCTCTTTTCCTATTGGTGGCTATTTTTTGTTATAATCGCATTGTAACAATTCCCATATTAAAGAATAGACCTTTGTTGAACAATATTAAAATTTCTAAGCAATCTGTGCTCCCATCTAAGTTTGGTGAGTTTCAAATTCAGGTATTTGCACAAGATGATAAAGAACATCTTGTCATTTTTACAAAAGAGCTAGGTGATACTCCACTTCTTCGCATGCACTCAGAGTGCCTCACTGGTGATGCCATTGGTAGCCTAAAGTGCGACTGTGGAGATCAGCTAGAGTACGCTCTTAAGATGATAGATAGAGAAAATGGTATGTTAATATATCTGCGTCAAGAGGGTAGAGGCATAGGGCTTTTAAACAAAATCAATGCCTACGCCCTACAAGATAATGGACTCAACACCATAGAGGCAAATCATCAACTAGGCTTCAAAACAGATGAGCGTACCTACGAGATAGCAGAGTTTATATTGGAGTATTATCAGATCAAAAAGATCCGTCTACTCACAAACAATCCAGCCAAACTAAGTGCGCTAAAAGATGTACAGATTATAGAGCAGATACCAATTATAATGGAGTCAAATAGCCACAATAAAGAGTATCTAAAGATCAAAAAAGATGATCTGGGGCATCTACTCTAAAAGGGCAAGCCCCTACCTCTCGCCGTGTATCATTTTTGATACAATACCCTCTTTGGTTACAAACTCATGTCTTAGTACTCCAGCTAAATGCATCACAACAAAAAGAATAAGTGGCTTCATCATAAACTCATGAAAATCTTTTATGGTATCAGCAGCACTCTTTGAGAACCCTAGAAAATCAGAGAAGTACAACAAGGTGCCTCCAACTGCCATGATAGCTACACTTAGGCAGAGCAGTGTGTGAGTAATTGCTTTAAGCTTATGTACCCCTTCTGCTTTTTTAATACTCAAAATAGGAAGCTCTACTTGTCTGCTTAAGACCATGTAAAGACGCAGTGCTATAGATAGCCCAAGCACTACAGCAAAGATATAGTGCCACTCCCACATAGGAGCACGGATAGCTTTTGCTACAACTTGAGCACTATGAGCTGTTATATCACTGCCTAATTGTGCTAGCTGCACCTGAATAATCTCAGAGTTACTTCTCCAACTCAAAAATGTCTTTCGTAAAAGTACAGTTGCAAGAAGACCTAAAACTGAAAAAGCCATCAACCAGTGCCAGATACGATAGATCGGTGTAAATTTTTCCACAATACCTCCTTTATGTCGCATGAATTAGTCAATATCAAACACCAACGCAGATCTTAAACCTGTAAAGAAAAGCAAAATTGGATATAATGACATTAGACAAAATATAGTATAACAAAGGTGTGTCAATGGAGTGTGAATTCCCAACTATCAACTCAGATACAGATGAGATAAGAGAGATCTTTAAGAGCGTAAAGAGTATTGCCATCATAGGACTTTCACCAGATAGCAGCAAAGCTAGCCATAAAGTTGCTAGTTATCTTCAGCAAGCTGGATACAAGATCGTTCCAATATATCCCAAAGAGGAGACAATTCTCAATGAGAAGGTCTATCGCTCTTTGAGTGAGGTACCATTTAAGCTTGATATGGTAGATATCTTTAGAAAAAGTGCCGCTTTTAATGACATAGCAGATGCTGCTATTGCTAGAGGTGATATTAGAGTTTTTTGGGGACAGATTGGTCTTGTCAACAATGAAGCTGCCACAAAAGCCAAAAATGCTGGTATGGCAGTTGTTCAGAGTAGGTGCGCTATGGTGGAACATAAGGCATTAGGAGACCTTAGTGCTTGATCTAAAGATGATAGAGATCGCTAAAGAGCGTCTAAATAGTGTCATAGATGAAACACCATACTCATATGCACCTCACCTAAGCAGTAGAAGTGGGTGTGAAGTCTTTTTGAAAAAAGAGAACCTTCAGATAACTGGGGCTTTTAAGATTCGTGGAGCCTATAACAAAATAGCCTCACTAAGTGATCTACAGCGCGAAGCTGGTGTCATAGCAGCAAGTGCGGGCAATCATGCACAAGGTGTAGCATACTGTGCATCGCTATTTAAGATCAACTCTACAATAGTCATGCCTGAGTCTACTCCTCTAACCAAGATAGATGGTGTAAAGCATTATGGAGCAGAGGTTATACTAGCTGGTGAAAACTATGATGAAGCGTATATGTATGCTAAAGAGTTAAGTCATCAAAGATCACTTATCTTCATCCACCCATTTGAAGATGATGCAGTAATGGCTGGTCAAGGAACATTAGCACTAGATATACTACAGGCTGATAACTCTCTTGATGCAATCATAGTACCTGTAGGTGGAGGCGGTCTCATAAGTGGAGTTGCAACTGCCATCAAGGCTATCAATCCACACATAGAGGTCATAGGTGTATCCGCATCAGGTGCGCCCGCACTTAGAGAGTCATATGAGGCAAAAAGAGAGATCAACTCTACGCAAGTGCGAACAATTGCTGATGGCATAGCGGTGAGAGACACCTCTTCTAAAACACTCTCATACATATTAAAAAATGTAGATAAGTTTATAAGTGTTGATGATGAAGAGATAGCAGGTGCTATGCTCTTTTTGCTTGAGAAACAGAAGCTCTCTGTGGAGGGTGCTGGAGCTGTTGGTGTTGCTGCACTTCTCTATAACAAGCTACCTCATCTAAGAGGCAAAAGAGTAGCAACCATACTCTCAGGAGGTAATGTAGATGTGACACTACTCTCTGTTATCATAGAAAAAGGTCTGCTAAAATCTTTTAGAAAGATGAAACTAACCGTTACACTTATAGATAAACCAGGCTCGCTTATGACTCTGACGCGACTTCTGCAAGAGCTGTATGCTAACATAGTACACATATCATACGATAGAACATCTGCTGATCTTGACTATGGTGATGCACATGTTACTATTGCACTTGAGACAAAAGGCAAAGAGCATCAAGAGCAGATACAAAAAGTACTTCAAGAGTATGGATACATAAAGGAGAGAACATGAAGATATATATACCAGTGCTCATAGCAGCTATCATGCTAGCTGGTTGCACACAAGAGACACAAAACAAGATAAGTAGAAGCATGCAGAACTGGACTGGCACAGATGGCATACTAGATATCTATATGGGTGAGAAGCTTGTGCAGAGATTTATCAAGATAGATAAACTCTCAACTGCCATAAGCACCGATGGAAACACCCCAAGACACTACCGATACGGCTACGGCTATCTTGATCAAAATTTCAACTTTGTAGTTGATAAAGGTGAGAAAAAGATCTACTTTGAGATCAGTAACTACTCAACACCATATATATTTTATGACAACCCAGCAAGGTAGAGCAACACTCACCTGCTCTGTTACAAAAAGTACCACAACCAAAAAAACCTGCAAGAACACCAAAAGGCATTTACTTTAAGACCCTCATATCTTGCTAAACTTATCTTAGCATAAAAAAGGGTGACGAAATGAGACGACTACCCCCC
>Ga0256834_1000154_pt1 | contig 46302 bp, 31 predicted proteins | sample 4281140metaG_FD_190536 | JGI IMG/M metagenome (GOLD analysis project Ga0256834, IMG submission 190536) | Hydrothermal vent microbial communities from East Pacific Rise, Pacific Ocean - 4281-140 | ecosystem: Environmental > Aquatic > Marine > Hydrothermal vents | place: Pacific Ocean: East...
CACCGTCGGTTGTTTCTCGCAATGCAAAGATAAATACAAATCACTATATTTGTATTGTCAAAATGTAAATAGTCCGATTAATTGGGGGTTAGACCATTGGAATTTTAATTTTTTAGTAATGTAATGTCATAATTTTATTGTTGAATAGTTTGAAGTTAAACTTGTAGAATAATTTTATAGAAATTTAAAAGAACATATGATTTCTTAAAATAAAGTATGTCATTTATGTATAATAAATCTTATGATTCAAAAATGTCAATAATTATTTTTTCAGCATATTTATTATAGTTCCCATTTTTTTTATTAAATTCTATCATTGATTTTTGGGCTAATTTATAATTTGTTTTAACATCCATTATTTTTTTTGCAATAGATTTAGGATTACTTGGCTCAGCAGTATTTACTGCATATGGAAATTCTTTAGATAAACATTTAAAAGAAGGATAATTGGGAAGAATAACCGGAGTGCCAAAACAGAGAAACTCATATAATCGGTTGGGCGCAGCGTATACATTATTTAAAGAAGTCGGACTATAAAATCCAATACCAATATCGACACTTGACATTGTATTAAGATGATTGGGAGGGGTTCGGGATTGCAAAAAAAGAATTCTTTCTGATAAATTTAATTCATTTATATAATTTTTTAAAATTTCCAAATCATTCCTTATTTTAAGGAAGGAAGGAAGAATTACTAAAATATATTCTTTAGGTAAAAAGCCGAATGCTTTAACCAACTCTTTTAAGTTTCTTTTTTTAATGTCTATTAAACCTGAATACAAAGTTATTATTTTCCCATTTTTTCGTAATTCTTCTATTTCTAAATCGGGTTTTATAGTATGTTCATTATAGTCAGGTATGTTTGGCAAAATGAGAGGAAATTTTTGCAAATTTGCTTCAAAATATGTAATCCAAGCTCTATTTTCTTCGGGAATAACTACAAAATCTGCTTTTCGACAATACTTGTATTTATTAGGCTCTAATTCGTGAAATTGATAAATTAATTTTATGTTATTTTTTATCTTATCAATGGCAAAAATATCCCAAGCACCTAACCAAATCGCTTCAATTTCACTTCTTTTTTTCAAAAAGAAAAGATAAAAGGAAATAAGGAATTTGGTTTTTGCAACAATTCGTTTGAGAAAAGATTTTGGATACGGTGTTAAACTGGTTTTAAGAACATTTATGTTTTCATGATTAAATTTTACATCAGTATAATAAGTATATAAAATAATTTTAAATCCTTTTTTTGCTAAATAATTCAATATAGTTATAGTAGGTGGAATTGTTTTAACATCTCTAAGTAAAGGAAAAATAATTATTTTAGATTTATTCATTTTTAAATAATTTATAGACTACAGTTGTAGGATAAGAAATAAGTATTAGGGTAATTGTAACAAAGATAATAATTTTTTCTTCTTTTATAATTGGGATTGTTTTATCAATTGTGTAACTAAATTTTATTAAAAATGCTAATAGGGTTAATAATATAAAAATTAAGTTTTCTTTATCAATAAATTTAAACGGTAGAGAAGTATCGGTTTTTTTATATACAATAAAACTTACTATAGCCATCAAAAAGCTATTTATAGGGATAATAAAATATAACCCGTAAACTTTAAATATATTTATTAAAATATAAGCAAACAAAGCAGATAATAATTGAGCAAAACTCCAATAAAAATATAGTTGTTTTCCTTTATGGTGCGAGACAGCCATTTTTCTGTAAATAGAGCCGACACTCGAAAAGATAATTCCTAATATGTTAAATAATAGGAATATATAAGCTAATTGCACATCTGATTCATCAAATTTTTTGCTTCCCCAAATAATTTCAATGATATAATCGCCCATTAAAATAGATCCGATTAATACAATATTATTAACACTGATAATACCGGTTAAGTATTTTTTAAATTCTTGAACAACCGATTTTGATTTTTGAACTAATTTCGAATACCGGGTAAAAAATATAGTGATAAACGGTTGAATAAAAAGCCCTTTGATTTTATTGGCTAAATTTTGCACATATTTAAAAATAGCATAAGTCCCTTCGGGCAGATAAGATATACTCGCAGTAAGAACAACAGAATAGATTTGTGTGGCTCCTACATATAAAAATGTAGCTTGCATTGCTTTAAAAAAAGAAACATGATTAAAATGAGGTAATTGCCATATGCTTTGGTATGTATAGCCGATTTTTTTGAGTTGGAAATAATAAAAAAAGAACTCCACAAATTTGCCTAAAAGTAAAGATATAACCAATGCCCATACCCCTAATGAGTGATATAGTAACACCAGTATACTAATATTGATGATTATATTAACCATTCCGAGAAATTCCGCTCTTCCGAATTTCTCTTCGGCATTTAAAATGGTAATATAAAAGGAATTGACTATTTGAATGAATAAGTAAGGCAATAGAACCCGGAATATCTGAACAGCTTGTCTTTGTTCTTCAGGTGAAAACCCGGGAATAATTAACTTCATAAAAACCGGAGTAAAAATAAATACAACAATGATGATAATAGTTCCAAAAACCAACAGTCTGTTTATGACGATATTTAAGGCTTTAAAGCCTAAACCTTTTTGTTTTTCTTCTAAACGGTGGTATTCAGGTAAAAATATTTCTGCTAACTTACCTCCTTGGGTCAAAGATGTGATTAAATAAACCAATGTTTGAGCGGCAAAATACACCTCAATAGTTCGTGATGCTCCAAAATACCGAACTTGGATAATGGAATATACTAACCCTAATAGTGAAGCTATAAATTTTAATGAAATAAGATTTAGGAGTGTTTTCATCTAATAAATAATGACAAAATATTTAATATTGTTTTTTTTACTTTTTTAGTAATTGTTACAGGTTTATTTTCGATAACAATATAACTGGCAGGAATTTGGTAATTATTTTTCCTTATAAATTCGGCATGTTTGTTTGCAAGAACATATCTTTTTTGAAAAGTATTTAGTGTGTTAAAATTATTGGTATTATCTAGTTTTATGTTGTTTAAACTCATGTTATTATATAGTTTAACATGAAAATAAACAAAATAGGGCATTATTTCAAATAAAATTTTTCCTTTAAAAGCTTTGTTGTATTTATAAAACTTATTAAATAAAATGAGAGAATCGTTATTGTTTAAGTGATTATATATCAGTTTTTTATGATTCAAAATCCATTTTTTGGGAAAATTTATGGAATCTTTATTATTTATTTTTTTACCGAATAATATAATGGCATCAAATAAAATCTTATATGATGGTACTATCCAATTATTTAGTTTTTCAATTAGTTCATTTTCCGATTTACAATTAATTGACTTTTGTCTTAAATCTTCTATTTGTTTTATTTTTTTCTCTTTTTCGGCTGTGGAAATAAAATTGAAGTCATTAAGTAATTTTATTGTATGTCGAAGGGTGCTATAAAATAAAAGTATATTTCTTGTTTGAATATTAGGTAATGAGAGCATTGAAAAAAGGGTTTCTATGCGATGGACTGAATATTCGAAGCTCAGAATTAATTTTAATTTTTCAATTTCTTTTTTTGAAAAAACATTTCCGATATCTTTACCAAAAAGAATTTTTTTTCTGTCTAAATAAAAAAGTCCTTCAATATACTGTGCTAAGGATTCAGGATAAACAAACACTTCATGAGCTATAACCTCAGAGCCTTTTTTTTCTTTTATGATATTTTTTATACTAATATCTTCCCATTTAGGAGGAGTTTGATCATTAACTACTACAATTAAATCAATATCACTTAACCCGGGAGCCGTAAAACTGCCTATTTGTATAATAGATTTTACCCCAGCAACTTTACTAACTTTATTTACATAGGTAGATATTAAATCTTCATAAATCGATAATGGTATGTAATTTATTTTTCCGGATATATCCCCAAATTTTATCTTTGTATTCATTTTTTATTTATAATTATGTTTGTTTCGGCTAAGAAAATGTAATAATATCTTTCTAATTGTAATAAATATTTATTGTCGACCTGAACAACCTCTTGTAGGGTGCTATAATTATAATTATTTTTTTCAACGGCATTATTTCTTGTTTTTCTATATTTTTCATTTATTTTATCTTGATTCCATTTTTTTCTGAGTTTTTCTGTCATTTTTATACATTTCCAAGCTTCATCGGAATAATATTTTTGGGCCTTGGTGAAAGAATCCTTTTTATATACATATTCACCTTTGTAAGCTAACACAAGAGTAGGTACTAGCAATAATTGAGAGATGAAATATTTAGCTAAGAATACTTCATAATCTAGTTGTAGAGGAAATGTCTTATAATAATTTATGAAATTTCTTAACCAATAACATGAGCTGTATTTTTCAATAAAATATGATTTTATAACAAGTTTTAAATCGGTTTCTGAAAAATACCGTGCTTTTTCTAAGGTTTGGATAGGTAAATCCATCAGCCAATAATCTGATAAAGAATTTTTGTTTATAAAAAAAACTCCATGGTGTTGAATCGGATCAATCTCTAACAGAAATCGTTCTATTTCTTTTTTTATTTCTTTTACTTCTTTTTTGAGGTGTCCAATAATAACCAAATCAAGATCTGAATAGCTGATATTGGTTTCATCCGCGTAACTTCCTTGAACAATTAAATGAGAGTCATGTTTTAACAGTGCTTTATTATATGCAATAAGTTTATGGTAGAATGGATATTGCAATCTGTTTTTTTTTATACTTGGGATACAAATTGTTTTTCCATCACTTTTTAATGTTTTGTATTTATGTATTGAATTTTCTAATAACTTAATTGATTTATTAGGATGTCTTGTAAAAAAAAATAATGGATTTTGTGTTAATAAAGTCCCTTTAATTTTATTTTTTAAATTTTCTTTAAAAGTAATAGGTTTATCATTAAAATAGGCTGTTTCCAGTTTCTTTTTTAATTTTAAAAGTTTAAAAAGATTGTAAGCTTTATGTTTTTTCAACTTCATATGTACCAAATTTAAATCAATATTTTTTTAAAAGTATGTTTTCTTTTTTGATAATTTTTTCTATTAAACTATTAAAATTTCGGTCACTAAAATATTGATCTACATTATTATATTTAAAACCGGAAATACTGGTGGATATTTTCTCAAAGAAATAATTAAATGGAATTTGGTATCTGATAAATAACAAATAAGCATATCTTAAAGCTAATTCATATTGTTTTTCATAATCAATTTCATTAGGATCGAAATTATCTAGCACATTAAAATATTCTTCTTTGGAATCAATATCAATAGTAAATCCTTTTCCTCTGTAATGGGTCTGAGAAACAACCGCACATGCTTTTTTTACCAATGGTAACTCCATACCTGCCGTAGTAGTATGTACCAATCCCAAATCGGTAATGTCATATATACTCCAACTATTTACTTTTTCTTCAGGTTTAATAATTTTTATGTTATTACTAGGTTTTACTTTACTTGTAATTATGTCATAAAAAGGCATGTTGGTACCTATAACTATTTCTGCGGGGTGTATTTTAACAATCAATTGTTTATCAGGATGACTATTAAACCATTTAATGGTCTCGATCACCCATTCAATAGGATTTTTAAAAGCAATTTCACGTTGAGCGCTGGCAGCATCCCATAATACATTGGTAAATAAGGTATAGATAGGCTTATTATTATCTAATCCTAATTTTTTTATAGTTTCTTCTTTGGTTGTTGCTTTACCAAAATTATATACAAATACATCATTTTTATGTGAAATACGTGATGCTAGGTAGTTTTTAATTTCTTTAGCTTGTTTTTTAGTCAGTCCAATGTTTTTAACTTTCTCCCATTCTTCCGATACATCCCAAGAATCCCCGGTTTTATTCCAATTAAAAACTTGTGAGTATTTTTTCTTTCCACGACTATGTACCAAAACAGGTATTTTATTTTTTGTTAAAACATAAAAAGCAGGTCCCCAAGTACTATAAATTCCATGGCTCATTATCACTTTGTCCGGTCGCAATTTAACCAATTGATTACCTATTTCATCAGAAATACTAATAGCATTTTTGATTAGTTGCTTTTTATTGTTCAGCATTGGTAAATTCGAAGTAACCATTCCAACTTTATAGTGTTTTAACAATGTAGCTTCTAAAATACTGTTATATTTATTTTTATAATGGAGTCCCTTATTATTTTTGATAAAGTCTGAAATGGAAATCCATTCTAATCCCATATTGGTTAGTATTTTTGAACCTAAAATAAAATCGCGTTGTGCCGTATAATCCCAATTTTTTTCTTCGCCAATTCTTTTTAGTTCATGAATAGGTAAAGTGTTGTCATCTATTACAAATGTTATATTATGTCCTCTTTTTTTCAAGCCTAAAGCTAATAAAGCTTCTATTGCTAAATGATAAATGCTTCCGGGTAGTATTAATAAGACATATATATATTGGGGTTTTTCAGTTGAAACGGTTTTAAAATTTTTTAAATCATTAGCTTGTGCAATAAGATTACTTTTTGCAAAAAAACTTATTTCACCTAATCTTTTATAACTTATTCCCATTTTATGTAAAAATGATACTAAATGTGGAAAAAAGTATATTTTTATTTTATCTTTGGTTTTTAATCTCATATATATAAAATTTTTTACCAAGCTGTCCAACCTCCATCTATAACCAAATTAGCGCCGGTCATATATTTTGAAGCTTTTGACATCAAAAATATAATGGCACCTTGATAATCTTCGGGTTCAGCCATTCTTTTTAAGGGTGTTTTTTCCATATAATTATTGATAAATTCTTCAGATTGATTGTTGTAAACACCTCCCGGACTTAAGCAATTTACCCGTATATTATCATCTGCCAAATGGGTTGCCATATAGCGTGTTAAATTAATCAATCCTGCTTTTGAGGTGGCATAAGCCACAGGAGAATTTATTCCCGAGTTTCCATATATGTTTTTATTGGCACTCACTATACCATATGTTGATGATATATTAACAATAACTCCTTCGCCGTTTTTTTTCATTAATGGTAAAGCTTTTTGACTCATCAAAAAACTTCCTTTTAAATTGATATCATGCACGGCGTTCCAAGCTTCCTCGGGATATTCGTCAAAGGCGGCGAAAAAGTTCGAACCGGTGTCGAGTTTACGAGTATTTCCTTTAAAATGGAACACATTTATAAGTCCGTAAATTTTACCAAAATCATTTTCAATAGTTTGGTAAAAGCTTTGAATTTCATCAGATTTTGAAACATCCAATTTATAGATAGATAATCTATCGATAGATTGTTGAGCTATTTCCGATTTTTTTATTTTTTCTTGGGCCATTTCTGTATCAATGTCTGCAATAATTATATGTGCTTCGGCATCTAGAAGTATTTCTACAAAGGCAAATCCTATTTGGCCGGAACCTCCGGCTATAATAATATTTTTGTTGTTTAAATTGAAAAGTTTAGGTATAAGTTCCATAATCGATGTTTTTTATCGGTACATTTTTTTTTGTTTCGGCGGCTTCATGTAATCGTAAAGCTAAGTCCGAATTTATCAAAGCTGTTTCTTTATCTAATTTTTTTGTCTCTTTTTTTTCAATGATTTTAAAAAAATCGATAAGTTCATCTATGTATAATTTATTGACGTCAAAATTTTCCAGTTTTATCTTTTTTTCGGTTTCTTTATGTTTTTTGATAACAATCATGTTTTCGTGCCAATTCCACCTCAGACTTCCTTCATCAAATAAAATAGAAATTCGTCTGTCATAATCTTTTTGTAAATAGTCTAAATGTAAAGTAACAATTTTGTCTTCATAAATGAAAGTCCCTTCAAAAATTTCTTCAACATCAATTTGCAATTTATTTAAATTCATTTTGTGAGCAGAAACTTCATTAGGAATGCCGAAGTAATGTAAAATCAAATCTAATTCATGTGTAATGGTATGAATAACACCTCCACCGAGTTCTTTACGGGCTGCATATGAAATATGATAATCTTCATATGGATGCCAGTAGGGTAAGTAACTTCCAAACTCAAACCGTGCTGAAAAAACTTTACCTAATTTTTCGTTTCTTATGATGTTATGTATCTCTTTTACCAAAGGATGATAACGAAGCATAAAACCGATAAAGAATGTTTGATTGTAATTTGTTAGTAATGCTTTTGCTTTTTTCCATTCCTCTCTATCATAGGTCAAAGGTTTTTCCATGAAAACGTGTGCGTTATTTTTTACAGCTTTTTCTAATGATGAAATATGAAGTGAAGTAGGATTACATACGAATACAGCAAAAGGTTTGTGAGTAAGTTGATTATAATCCGTGATTACTTTGACATTAAATTCTTTTTCAAAATTCATATCAGGTTTTCTTTTCAGACAATAAAGATTTGAAAACCCTAGCTTTTGTAGGTTATTAATATGTCTTTTTCCTATTGATCCTCCTCCTTCTATTAAAATAAGTTTATCTTTCATAAATTATTGGAAAAATGATTTTTTTAGGGTTACATCTTCTGGTATATCTTTCATAGCTTTTTTTCCGAGTATCAAATCTTTTTCTTTCCATTTGAGTCCGGTGCCGGGGCTTTTCAAGGTAAGCATCTCTTCGGTTAATATGGTTCCTTTTTTGATAGGCACTTTACTCACCAAACTTCGCGCTAGTTTTTCTTTAGCCACTTGGGTAACCGGATCAACGGTTTTAATGCCGTCCCCCAGTGTTTTTCGAGCATCACGGATATATTGAATCATTTTGGTGAGTTCTTCCTTCTCGGCACTCCCCGCTTGATCACTGCCTTTCATGGCTTTATTTAGGGTAATATGTTTTTCAATTACCGAAGCGCCTAATATAGAGGCGGTTACGGAGGCGATAATACCGGTGGTGTGATCGGAAAAACCAACTATTTTTCCATAACGTTTTTTCAGAGTATCCATCACCCGCAAATTAACACGTTCCAAATCGGCGGGATATTGAGAAATGCATTGTAAAATGATGATATCTTTCCTGTTTTTGCCCAGTATTTCTATGGCATCATCAATATCTTCTAAACTGGCCATTCCAGTTGAAATAATCACCGGTTTTCCGGTTTCCGCTAAGCGTTTCAGTAGAGGCAGATTGGTTAAGTCGCGAGAAGCTACTTTATAAAAAGGAACTTCAAGGCGTTCCATTATTTCCACCGAAGGAATATCGGTAGGGGTTACAAAATAGGTAATGCCGCGGGCGTTAGCATATTCTTTTAATTCTTTGTGTTGTCCTTCGTTGAGTTCCAAGGCAATCCGGTGTTCGCCGTAAGTTTTGCCAAAAGAATTGGGATTGTCATAAGGTTTGTTGAAAGCCTCTTTGGTTAGTTCCGAAGCAATGTCTCTTTTTTGAAATTTAACGGCATTGGCACCGGCTTCCACGGCCATGTCGATGAGTTGTTTAGCTAACTCAACACTACCATTGTGGTTTTGCCCTATTTCTGCTATGATGTATGTGGGATATGCTTCTCCAACATATGTTCCGTTTAAATTTACTAAAACATGTTTTTGTTGATTAGAAGGCATAATATGCTCGAAAAAAGCATAAATTTTATCAAAATTTAGAAAATTTTCTTGTGATAAGTGTTTGTAAAGTTTATCGAATTTTTTTAATTGTTCTAATGTGTCTATAGTAAGAAATGGATCAAGGTCTGGTCTTAAACCCTCAAAATCATTTGGAAGTTTTTGAACTTTGAAAATGTCGTGATTTTTCCGGATAAAAGGTGTAACGTGCTCTTGATCAAAAAAGTCATTTGTTAATCGGTTTATTTCTCTTAGAGTCCCAACTCTTATAAACTCAGGGACAACATGAGATAATCCATCAATATATGTGTAGTCATATTTGTCTTGTACATGAAGTTTATAAGCTTTTTTGGTTATTGGCAAATTATTTAAAGGATTGTCAGCAGTGAATCTTATAATTAAATCATTCTCAGTTAAGTGTTTGCTGGCTTCAACAAATCTATTTAATACATTTAATGCATCTCCTCTAAAAACCTTTATTCCTAAATCTTTAACAGCAGATTCAATAGGGTCGTCAGCGACAGCATCGGTTGTAGCTACAATTATATCATCAATAAAATCGATTTTCTTAACAGATTCAATAACTCTATATAATAATGGTACACCATTAACAGACATCAGTGATTTTCCTCTAAGTCTACTGCTTAGCATTCTTGCTTGGATGATTGCTGTTTTTTTCATATATGCCTAAATTTCATAGCTTTTACTAGATTCCTTTCTAAAAGAAGAAAGGAAACATATTTAAACCCCACAAAGATATAATTTTTACCCACATACTTCAATAATTTTTTTAAACTTAGCATCAAGGTTAGTTAGACTATTTTCGGACGGGACAAAAGTTTGACAAAGTTTTTTATTTTGAATACATTTTTTGCGTATCTTTATTGCAGTTTTTACCTAAAATATTTTTAAAATTATGAAAAAACATATTTTTATAATCAAATTATCAGTCGTTTTTCTTCTTTTACCGGCTGTATTTTTTATTTCTTGTCAAGACCAAAATCAAAAAAACAAATCGGCAAATCCCGAATTTACCGCCTATATACAAGCTTTTACATCGGGCGTAATATCCAATACCGACCCTATCGAAATAGAATTGACCGAAGCACAAAATATTCACCCCGGCGATAAAATAGATCAAAATCTTTTTGTTTTTGAACCCGACATCGAAGGAACTGCCGTTTGGAAAAGTCCTTTTTCCATAGTTTTTACACCCGACCAAAAACTACCCAACGGACAAGTTTACAAAGCACAATTCAAGTTGTCAGAAATAATGGACGTGCCTTCCAAACTCAAAACTTTTACTTTCGGATTTCAAACCAAAACACAAGCTGTTGATGTGCAAACACGCGGTATGCAAGCTTATGATGACAAAAACCTGCAATGGAACAAACTCGAAGGAACTTTAACTACCGCCGATTTTGCCGAAAATACCGAAGTCGAAAAGTGCCTTACAGCCGTTCAAAATACCAAAGAAAAAATTATACGCTGGACACACAATTACGACCGAAAAATTCATTATTTCGTCATCGACAGCATATACAGAGGCGACGACAAAGGACAAGTTATTGTGCAGTGGAATGCCCAACCCGTAGGAGGAAAAAATCAAGGTAACAAAACCATTGTCATTCCATCGATCAATAATTTTGAAGTGATGAACGTAGTGGTTATCAACGAACCGGACCAAATCGTAAAGGTATTTTTTTCAGACCCCATCAATTCCAAACAAAACCTCAAAGGCTTGTTGCGTTTCAAAAACAAAACACCTCTGCGGTATCAAGTAACCGGCAATACCTTGAAAATTTACCCCAAAAAACGCATCAAAAAACCCACTTCGTTAATCATAAATCGAAATATTCGCAATAGCATGGGAAGGCGTTTAAAAGATGATTATGTCGAAAAAATAATTTTTACCAGTCTCAAACCCGACCTCAAATCTATCAGCAAAGGCAATATTATGCCCAATTCCAAAGGCTTGATTTTTCCTTTTAAAGCCGTCAATCTAAAAGCGGTTAATGTCAAAATCATTAAAATTTTTGAAAACAATGTGCATCAGTTTTTTCAAGTAAATCGTTACGACGGCAAACGCGAATTGGCTCGGGTAGGACGAGTCGTTTACAAAAAAACCGTTCCTTTGACTTCCGACAAAGCCATTGATTACGGCACTTGGAATACCTTTGCGCTGGATTTGTCCGAAATGATTAAAGTAGAACCCGGAGCGGTATATCGGGTCGAGTTGTCTTTTGGTCCCAAACAGTCCTTGTATGAATGTCCCAATGCCGAAAATCTCAATTTTACCGACGCAAGTGATATAGACGATGACAAATACGACGGACCCGACAATCAAGACGAATATTATTACGACGAGTATGAATATTACGACGATTACGAATACGAACATCGAGATAATCCGTGCGATTTAAGTTATTACAGAAGTAAAAAACATCGTATAAGTCAAAATATTTTGGCTTCCGATTTCGGTATCATTACCAAAGAAGACGACAACCACAACCTCAATGTATTTGTAACCGACTTACTTACCACTCAAAACCTTGCCAATGTCGATATTTCGGTTTATAATTATCAAAACCAACTTATTGGCAAAGCAACAACCAACGCACAAGGAAGAGCTATATTGTCCATTGACAAAAAACCTTTCTTGTTGGTAGCTCAAAAAGACGGTCAATACGGTTATTTGCGCCTCGACGACGGAAGTTCATTATCGCTCAGTATGTTCAATGTCAGTGGCAACAAAGTAAATAAAGGTGTCAAAGGCTATTTATTTGCCGAACGGGGAGTTTGGCGCCCGGGTGACAGTATCTTTCTGAATTTTGTTTTGCATGACCTCAACAAACAATTGCCCGATAACCATCCGGTTGTTCTGGAAGTCTATACACCTCAAAATCAATTGTTTTTGCGAAAAACCAATACCCATCCGATTCATAATTTTTATGATTTTCGTTTTGCTGCACCTTCCGATGCCCTCACCGGAAATTGGACTGCACGCATCAAAGTTGGTGGTGTGTCTTTTGACAAAATCTTAAAAATAGAAGCCATTAAACCCAATCGGTTAAAAATAAAACTCAATTTTCCTCAAAAAATATTACATAGCAACGACCGTCAAGTCAAACTGCAAGCCCAATGGTTGCACGGTGCACCGGCTTCAAACCTCAAAGCCGTGGTCGAAATGAAACTCAGTGCCGGAAAAACCCGTTTTTCCGATTACCCCGATTTTAGTTTTGACGATGTTTCAAAAAGTTTCTATGGCGATACCCAAACACTCTTTGATGCCCGCCTCAATGCCGACGGCGAAGCCGTAGTGCCTATCGATATCAATGTCGCCAATGCTCCGGGTATGCTCAAAGCCGCCTTTAAAACCCGTGTGTTCGAAAAAGGAGGTGATTTTAGCGTGGACAGATATAATATAATGTATTCGCCTTACAAAACTTATGTCGGAGTAAAAATTCCCAAAGGCAAAGGCTGGAACAATGCTTTATATACCGATGAAGTCAATTTGATACCCATAGTTACGGTCGATGAATACGGTAAGCCCGTTAATCGCAAAAAACTAAAAATCGAAGTTTACGAAATATCATGGCGATGGTGGTGGCAACGTGACAGCAACGAAAACTTAGGGTATTATTTAAGCTCAAGCAGTGCAAACAAAATTTTGACCGATTATATTTCAACTCAAAACGGAAAAGCTATTTATAAACTCAAGTTCCCCGAAAACAGTTGGGGACGAAAATTCATCAAAATAACCGACCCTGTTTCGGGACACAGCACCGGAAAAATATTTTATACCGATTACAAAGGTTGGTGGACTAATCCCGAAAACAAAGCCCCGGGAGGAGCCGAAATGCTGACTTTCAATACCAATAAGAAAAAATATAAAACCGGCGAAGAGGTAATAATCAATCTGCCGGTAAGTAAACAAGGCAAAGCTCTGATTAGTATTGAAAACGGAAGCAGATTGATAGACGCCTTTTGGACCGACATTTCCCGAGAACAACATCAAGTAAGTTTTACTACTACTGATGAAATGGCACCTAATGTGTATATCCATATTTCATACATACAACCACACAATCAATCCGAAAATGACCGTCCCATACGTTTATATGGTGTACAAGGTATTGCCGTCGAAAACCCCGATTCGCATCTGCAACCGGTTATCGATATGCCCGACCAATTGCGTCCCGAAAAAGAAGTAAGCATCAAAGTAAGTGAAAAAAACGGCAAACCTATGACCTATTCGGTTTTTGTGGTCGATGAAGGTTTGTTGGATTTAACCCGCTTCAAAACGCCCGATCCGTGGCAAACTTTCTATGCCCGCGAAGCGCTGGGAGTCAAAACTTATGATATGTATAATTATGTAATGGGTGCTTTTAGCGGTCAAATTGCAGGTTTGTTTGCCATAGGCGGCGATGAAGATCTGCAAGAAACCGGCAACAAAAAAGCCAATCGGTTTAAACCGGTGGTTAAATTTTTAGGCACTTTCAACTTAAAAAAAGGACAATCGCAGACCCACAAGTTTATCATGCCCAATTATGTCGGTTCGGTACGTACCATGGTAGTTGCCGGAAATATACAAGGAGCTTACGGCTCAGCCGACAAAACCACACCCGTCAAAAAATCCCTGATGGTATTGGCAACTATGCCACGTGTATTGGGACCCCAAGAACAAGTGCAGTTGCCCGTTACGGTTTTTGCAATGGATAAAAAAATAAAAAATGTCAAAATAAAAATAAAAACCAACGATTTGTTACAAATTAAAGATCAAAATGTCAAAAATTTGCACTTTGATGCCGAAGGTGAACAAATGCAGTACTTCAATTTGGAAGTTGCCCGAAAAACCGGTGTTGCCAAAATAAATATCGAAGTAAGCGGAAACGGTGAAAAAGCCCGATACAGTATGGAAATCCCCGTGCGAATAGCCAATCCCGAAATAACCCGTGTCAAAGAAGCCGTCTTACAAAATCAAAGTTCAACCGGCTTGGATTATGTGCCGATCGGAATTACCGGAACCAATAAAGCCGTATTGGAAGTATCAAGCATACCACCTGTCAATTTGGAACAACGTATGGAATATCTCGTGCAATATCCGCACGGTTGTATCGAACAAACCACATCGTCGGTGTTTCCGCAATTATATTTAAACGACTTAACCGAAATAGATAATCGAAAAAAAGCCGAAATACAAGACAATATTACCGCCGGTTTGGAACGTCTAAAACGTTTTCAATTAAGTAACGGCGGATTTACCTATTGGCCGGGCGAAAATACGCAAGCCGATGATTGGGGCACCAATTATGCCGGTCATTTTATCATCGAAGCCCAACAAAAAGGTTACCGCTTACCTGCGAATATGTTGCAAAAATGGATTCGTTTTCAACAAAAAAGAGCTGCCGACTGGTCACCCGGCAATACCGTTTCTTACGGAGCGAGAACCCGTCAAATGATACAAGCTTATCGTTTATATACATTGGCTCTTGCCGGAAAACCGGCTTTGGGTGCCATGAACCGTTTTCGCGAAATAAAAAATATGTATCCGGCTGCCCGTTGGCGATTGATAGCCACCTATTATTTATCCGGAAAAAAATCAATCGCTCAAAATATGATGCAAAATCTCTCAACCCATGTCGATAAATACATCGAACTAAACGGAACTTACGGCAACAGCCAACGTGACCAAGCCATGATATTGGAAACACTGATTTGGTTGGAAGATTATGCAAAAGCCAAAATTATGCTGGATAATGTAGCTGCCAATCTGTCGTCAAATAATTGGATGAGCACCCAAACTACGGCTTATTCATTATTGGCAATTTCAAAATTTGTCGAAAAACAAGGACACGAACCTATCCGATTTAGCCTAATAGCCCCCCGTATTAAAAACAAAACCTTTAAAACCGACAAAGCTTTGATGCAAATACCTTTGTCTTTTAAAAATACAGGTGCTTCGCATGTGCAAATCAATAGCAAAACATCTAAAATTTTGTTTGTTAGATTGATTAATAGCGGTATTCCGCTCGAAAGCAATGATTTGGCTTATGACAAAAACTTAAGTATGCAAATTTCTTATTTGGACATAAACGGAAATCCCATTGATGAAACCAATATCAAACAAGGAACCGATTTTGTTATCGAAGTGCGTATCAAACATCCGGGTATTTTAAACGCTTACAAAAATATGGCACTTACTCAAATCTTTCCTTCGGGTTGGGAAATAACCAATGCCCGTATGGATAACATCAATCGTTGGACATCGGATAAATTTACCTATCAGGATGTGCGCGACGACCGTGTCATGACCTATTTTGATTTGCAAGAAGGACGTCAAAAAACTTATCGTATTATGGCTAACGCTGCTTATGCGGGCGAATATTATTTGCCTTCAATCAAATGCGAAGCCATGTATGACAATAATATCATCAATATAACCAACGGAAAATGGATAAAAGTTGTCAAATAATTGCGAAAACTTTATACCGAACAAACTGTGTCTCAATGACTTCTTTGTTGAAAAATAGTGAAACATACAACAGCGTAACATTTGTAACACTCTGATATTGTGTAACTTATATGACGTTCATTTTTTATTGTGGCACAAAAATTGCAAGTGGTATTGGCACTAATATAAAAACAATGATTATGAAATCAAATGTAAAAACAAGTATGAAAATTTTCATGATGTTATTAATCTTCGGAAGTTTAATGACAGCCTGTAAGAAAGACGAAGAAGAAACCAAAGTAGCGGTTCAAATGACCGATGACCCTTTTCCTATGGAAATGGTTCGAGCTGCTAAAATAGGTGTAGCCAAAATAGAATTAAAAGATGCCAATGGCAATTATTTTACCGTATTTAACGGCAATACCGAAGTAAATATGGTCGAATATACCAACGGTGCTACTGCCGAAGTATCGGTAAATACCGTTCCGGCGGGCACTTATACCGAAGCCAAAATAACCCTTAGCAATGCTTCTGTCGAATTAACCGACGGAAGACATTTTGATGCCAATGTTTCGGCTTCATTAACTTATAATGTCAAAATTAATCCGGCGGTTGAAGTGGCAGAAGGCGAAACCGGAGCGTTGCTTATCGATATGGATTTATCCGACAGTTTTCAATTTCAAGGCGCCATGATGGGCGGTTGGGTAAACGACATTGCCGATATAACCGGTTTGCGTGTTTTTAACCCCGATTTTAGAGCAGTCAATTTGGCTCAAACAGGAAGTATTGAAGGACAAGTAACCGACGACAACGGTAATCCGGTGGCTTATGCTTTTGTCGAAGTAAAATACGACTATGACGACGACGGTATGCCCGAAAGTGTTTCGACCATAGCCGATGCCAACGGACATTATGCCATTATCGGTTTGCCTTCCGGAAGCTACGATATGTATTGCGAGTTTCAAGATGACGATGCCGATGTTGATAACATAACCGTTACGGTAAACCACGAAACTACGGTTAATGTAACCATAGACTAAATTTATCGAACTATCAATTTTTTTTAAACCGCTTGTAAGTTTTTGCAAGCGGTTTTTTTAATTTTGTTGCAAATTCTAATTCACGATATAATGATAAAAATAGTTATTTCACCCGCCAAAAAACTCGATTTAAAAAATCCGTATCCTACATTTGAATATACGCAACCTATTTTTCTCGATGATGCCGAAAAAATAATAGAAGTAATGCGTCATAAGTCTCCCGTCGAAATCAAAAGTTTGATGAAACTGTCGGATAATTTGGCAGAACTCAATTGGCATCGCTATCAAAATTGGAAAAAAGAAACAGACCCCTCAACCGCCCGCCCGGCTATATATACCTTTAACGGAAATGTTTATGACGGATTGTCCGTTCAAAATTTACCACATAATAAATTACCTTTTTTAAATAATTCATTGCGCATACTGTCGGGTTTGTACGGTTTGTTGCGTCCTTTTGATTATATTTATCCTTATCGTATGGAAATGGGCACCAAGTTATCTTTTGATACTTATAAAAATTTGTATGAGTTTTGGCGTGCCAAAGTAACCGACCGCTTCAATGACGAAATGAACCAAGACGATTTTTTGGTCAATTTGGCAAGTCAAGAATATTTTAAAGTAATAAATACAAAACGGCTTAAAGTTCCGGTTTATGATATTGTTTTTAAAGAATATAAAAACGGCGAACTCAAAACCATTAGTTTGTATGCCAAAATAGCACGCGGTTTAATGACCCGATTTATTGTTCAAAACGAAATAAAAAATCCAGAAGAGCTCAAACTGTTCGACCGTGAAGGTTATGCTTTTGATGCCAATCTGTCCGGCGATTACAAATTGGTGTTTACCCGTTGATTTTTTATCGAAAAAAACTTTTTAAAGGAGCTTTGTGTAACCACAACCACGCAGTTAAACTTCCGGTTAACACACCTCCCAATATATCGAGCGGGTAGTGCACCCCAAAAGCCATACGGGTGTAGGCAATCAAAACAGCCCACAATAACGAACCCCAACGCAAATAAGGATTGCGAAACAATAAAAAAACAGCTGTCGTTATGGCAAAAACTTCGGTGGTATGCCCCGAAGGAAAACTGTAACCGCCGCTTTCAATAATCGGTGTTAAAATTTTTGCGTTTAATTCATACGGACGAGGTCGTGCCGTAAGTTGTTTTAAGCTATTGCTTATCAAAGCCCCCAAACCTATGATTATGAGTATATTGACGGCTGCATACAAGTATTTTTGTTTTTTTTGAACAAAAAATATTAATAACAATATAAAAATAAACACAAAAGCTACGGCTGTGGCATTATTGGTTGTCCACATCAAAAAACTATCTGCACCATAAGGTCGATGCAGATAGATATATTGAGCGGTTTTTTCGTCAAATAATAACAGTTTTTGCAACATAAAATTTTATTGGTTTTGCAAGATTTGATCAAAATAACCTATCTCTTGCAGGGTTTCTTTCATTTTGCGATATGTGTCGGCAATGTCAAAGTCCAAGCCTATTGACATACGAATTAATCCGTCGGACAAACCCATTTCGGCTTGTTCTTCTTCGGGTACTTCGCTCGACGTGCCTTTGCCCGGAGCGTTAAACAATGTTTTGTAAAAACCAAGACTGACGGCTAAATATCCGACATTTTTTTCTTGCAGTTTTTCCATAAATTCTGTTGCTTTTTCACCGGTTTTTAAATCTAAGGTAATCATACCGCCAAAACCGAAATCTTTGTTCATCATGCGTTTATACAAATTGTGTTGAGCATACGATTGCAAGCCCGGATATTTTACTTTAACTCCATCGGCTTCGAGGTGCTCGGCAAGATATTGAGCGTTTTTGCTGTGTTGAATCATACGAATGGGCAATGTGCGCAAATTTTTCAATATTTGTGCCGAACGCAAACTGTCCATAACAGGACCGAGTAGCATGCTACTGCCGTCATTGACATTTTTGAGTTCGTTGATAAAATCGTTTGATGAACAGATAACGCCGCCAACGGTATCATTAGTGCCGTTGATAAATTTGGTTAAGCTGTGTATAACTATGTCGGCTCCCATATTGGCCGGTGTAAAAATCAACGGGGTAAAGGTGTTGTCAATTACTAATTTTATCCCGTGTTTTCGGGCTATCTTTGACAAGGCTTCCACATCGGCAAGTTCCAATAGCGGGTTGCTCAATGTTTCGGCATAAATCAGTTTGGTGTTGGGTTTTATGGCTGCTTCTACCTTTTGCAGATTGGTAATATCGACAAATGTAGTTTCGATATTGAATTTAGGTACCCAATTTTTTAAAAAGGCATACGTGCCGCCGTATATGGTTCTACTTGAAACAATATGGTCACCGGCGTGAGCCAGTTGCAAAATTACGGGTGTAATGGCTCCCATGCCGCTACCGGCAACATTGGCGGCTTCGGTATTTTCCATTTTTGCCAGTGCCATGCTCAAATAATGATTGCTCGGACTGGTATGACGGGAATACAAATAACAACCGTCGGCATTGCCTTCAAATGTATCCAACATGGTTTTGGCTTTCATAAATGTATAAGTAGCCGAGTCGGATATGGAAGGATTGACACCGCCAAATTCGCCAAAAAATTGTAAATCTTGTATTTCTTTTGCTGGATTGTGTTTATCTGAAGCCATAATTTGAAATTTTGTATTTGTGATAGCAATTTACAAAAAAAATGACAATATAAAACTGTTGTTTGTTAAGTTTATTTGTAAACAACCGGCAATATCTCGTCTTTGTTTAAACGGAACCGGTCTGTTTCGGTCTCATTCATCTGTTTGGTTATATTCACTTGTTTCACTTTAAATCCGACTGCCGCCAGTTTATCAAAATAATCGCGTCCATAAATACGTACATGGTCATATTGACCGAAAATACGGGTGCGTTCTTTGGGGTCGGTGATGCTGTCGTCTTGAAAAGTAACCGCTCTATTCATATCAATGGGGATTTGAAAAATACCCCAGCCGCCGGGTTTCATTATTCTGTATAGTTCTTGCATGGCTTTATGGTCATCGGGGATATGTTCCAATACGTGGTTGCAAAAAATAATATCAAATTCGTTGTCCGAAAAAGGCAAATCGGTAATATCGGCTTTTATGTCAGCCAGTGGCGATTGCAAATCCGTAGTGATATAGTTGAGGTTCTTTTGTTTTTTTAAACGTTTGTAAAAGGCTTGTTCGGGAGCAATGTGCAACACTTTGTACGGTTTGGTAAAAAAATCGGTTTGTTGAAGATAAAGCCACATTAAGCGATGCCGTTCTAATGACAGGGTGCCGGGCGACAAGACATTTTTGCGTATTTGAGCATATCCGTAAGGCAAAAATCGACGGTATGATTTACCGTTTATAGGGTCGGTATAACGGTTGCCGCGGTAATACAAATCGATGACAGGACGTATAAAGTTGCTCAAAGAGATCAATAACGGACGCGGAACGGTATTCAATATGGTTTTTAGCATCTCGGGTAAAGAATATTTTCATTTGTTACGACCAAGCTCGGATAAAGTCGGATTTGCAATTAGCTCTTTCAAAAATACAAAAAAACTAACTAAGCCGGTTGTTGGTTCTAATTGTGTTTCGGTTTGGAAAGTTTAAGTTGTAGAACGGAATGGTTTTTCTTCATCGGTTTTAATTCCCAATACATCGTAGATATATTGAAAAGTTGAGAGCAATTCGGGTTTACCGTTAATCAGCGCCACATCGTGTTCAAAGTGTGCCGAAGGTTTACGGTCGGCGGTAAGAACCGTCCAGCCGTCCGATAGTTGGTTGATACGGTGTGTGCCCATATTAATCATGGGTTCAATGGCAAGCACCATACCGTCTTTAAATTTTTTGCCGCGTCCCGGACGTCCGTAGTTGGGTACTTGCGGGTCTTCGTGTAGTTTGCGTCCCAAACCGTGTCCTACCAGTTCGCGAACCACACCGTAACCGTGTCCTTCGGTATATTGTTGAATGGCGTGACCTATATCACTTACTCGTTTGCCGGCTTTGAATTGAGCTATACCGATGTATAATGATTCTTTGGTTACTTGTAACAGTTTTTTGGTTGCTTCATCCACTTCGCCTACTTCAAAAGTATAGGCGTGATCGCCGTAAAAACCATTCATCAAAACACCGCAATCTATTGAAACAATATCGCCGTTACGTAAAGGTTTTTCGGTGGGAATGCCGTGTACTACTTGATCATTGGGACTAAAACAAAGCGTATTGGGAAAATCATACATTCCTTTAAACCCCGGAGTGCCTCCGTGATCGCGTATAAATTCTTCCGCCAGTTTATCAAGATATATACCGCTTACACCGGGCTTGATTTCGGAAGCTATCATGCCGAGAGTTTTGGATACCAACAAAGCACTTTGACGTATCAGTTCAATTTCTTCAAGACTTTTTATCTTAATCATAAAGCTGTTTCTTTTTTTTGAAGCGACAAATATAAGGCTTATTTTTATATGGTTTTATCAATCAAATCCGTTAAAGTTTTGCCGGCAAAATCTTTTAAGTGATATTCTTTTCCGTTGATGTCATAAGCCGTAAAATCGGGTGAAGGTCTTCCCGGCATGATTGATTTAAGGTTATGGTATTTTTCTTTGACAGGTTTTTTAAGGCTGTCGTTTAATACGAGCCGGTTAAACAAACGATAAAATTCTTCCATGTGTTGGGTGTATTTGCCTTCTTGCAAGGCCAAAGTTTCTTTGAGTTTGGGATTTTTGATTTCTTTTGCTATCATTTGCAATCTTTCATACGGGTCCACTTCGGCTCCGATTTTTTGTTCGGCAATTTTAAAAGTCAAGTATTCCGACAGTATTTGCACACCTTTGGGAATTTTTAAAAAACGTTCGTCGTTCAAAATTTGGTTGTCAAAAGCTCGCGGAAAGTTATTGGAAACTTTAAAGGATTTGTCATGGGTTAAATAGCGTCTAACCATTTCATATTTGGACAAATATGATGATTTGTTGAATTGGTTTCTAAATTTTTCCAAATCGGCAAATTCATTATCGGTTACCTGTTGCAGCAGTTGGTCATATACATTATATATACTGTCTTGTAAGTGCACAAAAGTTTTTTCGTCCAAATTGCCGTAATATTGATAAGCGGTTTTGGGATGCAATTCAATTCCTTTGAGCATTTTGGCGGCTAAATAATTGTTGTTTTCGGCACCTGTCCCTTCAAAAGAGAGGCTTGGGTCGAAGTTATTATAATCGAGTTGCATTTGCAAATTGTAACCGGGTTTTAAATACAGCCAAGTGTATTGTTCTCCCAAATTCATTTTGTAATAAGATTTGGGCAAGTGTAAGGTGTCCGAAAAATTGCCCGAACTATCGAGTTGAATGACAGCTGCTTTTTGATTTTGTAAATTACGCAAAATAAATTTGTCCGCAGGAGCGTTTTGTATGTGTCCCGAAAAAATTTCGTAATCGATATTGCGGTTTCCCTTATTTTGACAAGCTGACAGATATAGGTATAAGATTAGCAGAGCGATTTTTTTCATATCAGGTTTTTATTATTGGTTATGAGCTGTTTTATAAAGAATGTATCAATTGATAGATTTGCGTTTATACTTCCATACCGAATATATCATAAACCCGATACCTGTAATTATAAACGGAACGCTCAGCCATTGTCCGGTATTTAGTCCGGTGTCGGCAAGGAGTTTGGCATCGACTTTGTCTTGGGGTTCTTTGTAAAATTCTATGAGCAGGCGAATAATCCAAAGCAACGAAAAGAAAATACCGAAAAGCATGCCTTCATATTTTTTCAAATCGGTTTTCCAATACAGATATAGCATAACAAACAGCAAAGAAATGTAAGCACCGGCTTCGTATAATTGGGTAGGGTAGCGGGGAAAATTTTCACCGAGTTGTTTAAAAACAAATCCGTAGTCGCTTCCGGTGGGTTTACCTATAATTTCCGAGTTGAGTAAGTTTCCGATACGGATAAGAGCCGCACCTACCGGAATGGTCAAGGTTATACGGTCCAATATCCACAAAAAGCTATGTTTTCCTTTTAAAAATTTATACCAAAAATACAAGACAGCCAAAAATATACCTATGGTTGCTCCGTGACTGGCTAAGCCTTGAAAACCTGTAAATTTGTAACCTTCGGCTGTTTTTCTGACAGGTAAAAGGATTTCTTCCAGGTGGTTTTTGTAATAGCTGTTCCAATCGTAAAAAAATACATGTCCCAATCGAGCTCCCAGCAAAGTTCCAACAACGGCATAGGTAAGCATGGGGTCGAGGTATGAGTTATTCAATCCTTCATTATCAAAAATTTTTTTTAGAATATAATAACCTGCGGCAAAACCTACAATATACATTAAACTGTAATAGCGTATAGTAACGGGTCCTAATTCCAGTCCGATACTCGGGTCCCAAATAATGCTTAGTAAATTCATTTGTCTAATTTATAATTGTTTTTCTTTTTTAGCGATTCTTTGGTAGGCACGGGGTCATATCCCGAACCGCCCCACGGGTTACAACTCAATATACGTTTAATTGCCAGCCAACCACCTGTAAACAATCCGTGTGTTTTTAAGGCTTCTATCGTGTATTGTGAACAAGTAGGCGTATAACGGCAATTGGAACCCAGCAATGGAGACAAAAAATATTGATAAAATTTGGTCAGCCAAATAAAAGGTTCTGCAAGAAACTGAGCAATATGTCGTAGCACGGTATTTGTTTTTGGTTATACAAAAATACATTATTTGTTGTAAATAAAGTCATGTATTCAGATAAGCTTAACATTTATTGCAAACTATCGTTCGGGTTGTGTATTTCAAAATTTTTTTCTTTAATTTTTTTCAAAGTTTCATTGTTTTTAAGTTTTTTCAAATTAACCAAAATTACGGGAGACAAATCCTTTACGGGCTTATACAATTTACTCTCGTTTAATGTTTCTTGTTTGACCAAAGGAAACATTTGATTGCCTTGATCAAAGAGCCATAAAATCAAACTTAAAACAACCAATTTTATGGCAACCGACAAAGCACCGCCGGCTATACGGTTTACAAATCCCAAAGCTACGGCTTCCAAAAACTTGTCGAGCAATTTGCCTGTCAAATGCAATAAGGCAAAAACAATGATAAAAGTAATGATATAAGACATAATAGCCAGTTCGTCCGGATTTTTATGTAACCATTGCGACAATAGTTCTACTATCAAATAAGAAAAGTGGATAGCGGCATACAAACCGACAATAATAGCCAAAAAAGAAATTAACATATAAATAATTCCTTTTTTATAACCCGAATAAAAAGCCCAAACAAGGACTACGGCGATAATTAAATCTAAATAATTCATTTTGAGTATATTGTTATAATTGAGTTGTTTTTTATATTCAGTGTAATTGTGGTTTTAAAATCCAATAGACACTTTTAGAAACATTTTTCGACATATCAATCTTTTTTATTCGTAATAATTCTGTTCGGTATTCGATATTTTTATTTCAATAAAAAACTTATTTTTGCCTCTAAATTACGAAAAATATATGACAATGAAATTTAAAACACTTTTTGCTCTTATCGGTTTGGTTTACCTGATGGGAGCATGCAAGCATAACGGAAAAAAAGCCGATGGTAAATCGGGTGAAACCAAATTGGTTCAAAAGGTTTTTTACGACAAAGAAAAAAAACATTTTAAGTCGGTTAAACAACTGACTTTTGGTGGCGATAATGCCGAAGCATATTGGAGTTTTGATGATAAAAAATTGGTTTTTCAAGCACGTAACCCGCGTTGGAATGTTCCTTGTGACCAAATATTTGTTATGAATGCCGACCAACCGCTCGACAGTGTGCACATGCCCAAAATGATAAGCACCGGTAAAGGACGTACCACTTGTAGTTATTTCCTCCCCGGCGACAGCCTGATAATTTATGCTTCTACTCATTTGGGAGGTGATGCTTGTCCGCCCGAACCTAAAAAAGAAAAAGGACGTTATGTGTGGCCTATATACGATACTTATGATATTTTTGTAGCCGATTTAAACGGAAACATAGTAAAACAATTGACCGATACACCGGGCTATGATGCCGAACCTACAGTGTCCCCCGACGGTAAAAAAATTGTTTTTACTTCAACCCGTAGCGGCGATTTGGAACTTTATACCATGAATATTGACGGAACCGGTGTAAAACAAATTACACATGAATTGGGTTATGACGGAGGGGCTTTCTTTTCGCCCGACAGCAAACAAATTGTGTTTCGTTCGTCAAGACCCAAAACACCCGAAGAAATCAAAAAATACAAAGACCTCTTGGCACAAGGTTTGGTAGAACCAACCAATATGGAAATTTATGTGTGCGATGCCGACGGAAGCAATTTGCATCAAGTTACTCATTTGGGAGGCGCCAACTGGGCACCTTTCTTTCATCCCGGTGGCAAAAAAATTATTTTTTCGTCTAACCACAAAACCAAAACCATACCATTTAATTTATATATGATTAATGTGGACGGAACCGGATTGGAACAAATTACTTTTGACCCTATATTTGATGCTTTTCCCATGTTTTCATACGACGGAAAAAAACTGGTATTCGGTTCCAATCGCAACAATAGAGGCACACATGATACCAATTTGTTTTTGGCGGAGTGGAAAGATTGATTTTCATTTAATATAAAAATTCTTATAAACCACGTTGTAATGACGTGGTTTTTTTATGTTACTTATTAACAATTTTTTGATAATAACTTTATGAAAATACGTCGTTTTAAAGGATAATTTTTTCATAAATTAGCGAACTGAATAAATCAAACTCAAAATTTTTCAAACTATGAAAAGAAAATTATTTTTTTTAACATTTGTCTTGATGTTTTTTTCATCGGGTATTTCGCAAGTAACCACTTCCAAACTCAAAGGATTGGTTAAAGATAAAGACGGTCCCATGATGGGTGCCGAAGTAATGGTAATACACGAACCTACCGGCACGCGAAACGGAACCATAACACAAGAAAACGGACGATTTTTGTTGCCCAACTTGCGTATTGGCGGACCTTATACCGTAATTGTAAAATTTGTCGGTTACCAACCGGTCGAACTCAAAGATATATATTTGAAGCTGGGCGAAACCAAAGATATACAAGTGTTCTTAAAAGAAAGTAAAAATACCTTGAAAGAAGTTGTTATCAACGTAAAAGATAACAGCAAAGTTGCCGCCAAAGACAAAAACGGACCGGTAACCAGTATAGGACACAAAGAACTCGAGGCTTTGCCTTCCATTACCCGTTCGGCACAAGATTTTTATAGATTGGAACCGTCAGCCAGCGGCAACTCGTTTGGCGGACGTAACGATCAATACAACAATTTTTCGCTTAACGGAAGTATATTTAATAACCCCTTCGGTTTAGACGCCGCCACTCCGGGCGGACAATCCAATGCCCAACCCATTTCGTTGGACGCTATTGACCAAATACAAGTCTCAACCGCCCCTTATGATGTAACGCAATCGGGTTTTACGGGTGCTGCTGTTAATGCCGTAACCAAGAGCGGAACCAATACTTTTCACGGAACTGCTTTCGGATATTATCGTAACCAAGACATGACCGGAAAAGTCAATCTGGGAAGCACTACTTTAACCCCCGATTTAAAGCAATTGCAAGCCGGTTTTAGTGTAGGCGGACCTATTATCAAAAACAAATTGTTCTTTTTTGTCAATGCCGAAATCGATGACCGTTCCGATTTGGGCTCTTTTTATATAGCCAAAGCACCGGGACGTTCAGGAGATAATGTCAGTCGAGTCGAAAAATCCGATTTGGACGAAGTTTCGGCACTGTTGGCAAGTATCGGTTATCAAACCGGCCCTTACGAAGGTTATTTGCACGATACCTATTCGCAAAAAGGTATCGTAAAATTGGATTGGAACGCTACCGATAATCTTCGTTTATCGATGATATACAACAGGTTAAATGCTTATCGGGACTTAAATGCACACCCCGATGCCATTATGCACCGCGGCCCTGATAAAGACGTATTGCAATTTTATAACTCGGGTTATCGCATAAACAACAATATCGATTCGTATTTGTTGGAAATGAACTGGAATTCAAAAGACGGTAAAATGTCTAATAAATTCCAAGCCGGATACACCTATTTTGACGATTACAGAGAACCAAATTCAACTCCGGCGCCGGTAATAAATATTTTTAAAGACGGTAAACCTTATATCATAGCCGGTCATGAACCCTTTTCTATTCACAATAAGTTAGACCAAAAAGTTTATCAAGCTTCCGATATTTTTACTTATACAATGAACAACCATACCTTTACCGGTGGTTTTAATTTTGAAAAATTTAGTTTTGTCAATTCATTTAATTTGTTCGGCTACGGGTTTGATGTTTTTGGCGGTTATACCATGCAACAATTTAGAGATGCTGTTGCAGACGGTACAATTTCTCAAAAAATAGCCGATGCCAAAGAAGCCGACGCTGCCGGTAAGTGGAATATAACCAAATTGGACGTGGGACAATTAGGTTTTTTTGTGCAAGATGAAATACAAGTAAACGAATATTTCAAATTTGCCGTAGGCCTAAGAGTAGATAAACCCATGTATTTTAAAACGGCAGATTATATCAAAGAAAAAATCGAAGAAGCCGGAGACGATTATATCATGGAAAAACAAACTTGGTATGACGAAAACGGCAATGCTTTGCAATACAGTGCCCGCAATCTTCCTTCCGAAGACTTATTGTGGTCGCCCCGTTTGTCCTTTAACTGGGATCTCAGTCATGACAAAACGGCAATCTTACGTGGAGGAACAGGTATTTTTACAGGACGACTTCCTTTTGTATGGATAGGAAATCACGTAGCCAATGTAGGTCGCTGGTATATGACACCCGTTTCGCCCGATTTTAAATTTCCACAAGTATGGCGAACCAGCTTAGGAACCGATCTGAAATTTGAAAACGGCTGGACAACCAGTATCGATTTGGCTTATACCAAAGACATCAATGCCATGATGGTGCGTAACTATGGTTTGAAACCACCCAGCGGTACCTTAAACAGTAGTATTGATGCCAGACCGGTTTATACCGATAACGACCATGTGAAAATGTTTGACTACGGATTTAATGCCGATTTATATACTTTTACCAATACCAATTTGGGCGAATCGTTTAACTTTACCGCCAAAGTAAACAAAAACTTCAAAAAAGGTTTTAGAACCAGCTTGGCTTACAACTTCTTGCTTTCTAACGATGCCAATTCAATTGAAGCCGAAATTACCGGCGATGCTTTTCTCCGAAATCCGGCTTTGGGTAATGTAAATAAAGCCGTATTGGCACCTTCGTTGTATGGCGATATGCATCGCTTTGTAGGTTTTTCGAGCAAAGAATGGAAGTATGGACATGACAAGCAATGGAGCACTACTTTGGCAGCTGTTTACGAATGGGCAAAAGGAGGAAGATTTTCTTATACCTATTCGGGGGACATCAACGGCGACGGTTCCGACCTAAACGATTTGATTTATATCCCCAAAAAAGAAGAAATAGAACAAATGTATTTTGAAGGAACCCCTGCTGAACAACAAGCACAAAAAGAGGCATTTAACCACTTCATTGTTCAAGACGATTATTTGAGCACTCACAGAGGTACATATATGGAAAGATATGCCATATTAAGCCCTTGGAGAAGCAAAATAGATTTGAAATTAACCCAATCATACAAAATAAAAGGAGCCCAAAAAGTGCAATTCAATTTAAATATAATGAACTTGGGCAACTTGCTAAACAGCGATTGGGGAGTAGTTAAACTTCCTACCACCAAACAACCCATCAGTGTTATGGTCAAGGATATAAACAACGACGGTATCGATGAACCGGTTTATACTTTTGACACCTCTTTGAAACAAACCTTTTATAACGATTATAGTTTGCGTTCGCGCTGGCAAGTGCAAATGGGCTTGAGATACATTTTTTAGACTTTGTTTGGTAGATTTTCAATAACTTTCGCCTTGCTTTTGCAAGGCGAAAGTTATTTACATTTATACTTTATTGAATTATTTTAAATTGGTTTAGGTTTTAGTCCCGAAACTTTGAGAATATGCGGTAGCGGTAAATTTCTAACGGAATTGATTAAAGGAAGCTTTTGCCGAATAGATAAAGATTTCTCACTGCGTTCGAAATGACATCATTCATTGCTTAATTCTTTGATTAGCAAAACGTTGTCATTGCGAGGTGCGAGGCACGAGCACCGTAGCAATCTTTGTTTTTGTGTCGTTTTATTGAATTAGATTCTTCGCTTCGCAGTCGCTTCGTTTTGAATATTGCAATTCGATAAACATTGTTGTCCGTTTCAATGGGTATCATCAGTATCTCACAAAGCATAGAGATACCGGTTCAACTCGATTTGTCCGGTAACAATATCTTTTTTATAGGTTCTTATGAACCGTAGTTTTCTTAAAATTTGCTAAAAAGTTATTTATGGCAATCTAATTAAATAGTTGATAATGAGCTAATTGCAATATAATATATGGGAGTTTCTTTTTATAACTTTATGAGATAATATAGTTTTATTACCGTAATTAAAAAAATTGTATTACCTTTGCGAGTGAATACTAACTAACATAAATATATTATGAACGGAAAAAGAAATATCGTAACCGGTTTATTCGTAATGGCTTTATTTATGGCTTACGGATTTTTATTGATTTATTTACGCGATTTTGCTCCCGGCAAAGAGGCGTGGATTGAAAATTATATCAAAGGAAGTCATTTTGAAAGTCGTTTGGCACATGTGCACGGCAATCTGTTTGCCTTGTTAAATATTGTTATAGGCTATTTGTTGTTGCAATTCAAAGACAGATTGAGCAATACCAAAATTATTTCTTGGTTGGCTGTTGCGGGTATATTGATGCCCGTTGGTATTTTGATGGAGGTTTATTTGAGTTTTCCGCCTGTTTTTGTTTTAATCGGAGCTATTGCGATGGTGCTATCGGTATTAATATTAGCCGGTGCCTTTTATAAAATGAAGTAATACAATAATTGACGCAATGACACATTTTATTGCAGATAATTTAACGAATATTACCCGATGATTCGGGACATTTAAATATTAAAAAAAATACAGATATGATTAACAATAAAAAATTTATCAGCGGATTGTTACTTTTGTTCTTATCCGTTTTGCAACTTCATGCACAAGAAATTATGAGCTTGGAACAAATGATAGAAAAGGCTCGTGAAAATAACAAAAGCTTAAAAATAAGCCAAAATGAAATCAAAATTGCAAGTGAAAAACACAAAGAAGTTAAAAGCAATTTGTTGCCTAAAATTAATGCAACGGGCGAATACAAATATTTTTTCGATTTACCAACGCAATTGATGCCTGCCAAAGCTTTTAACCCTATGGCTCCCGAATGGCAATTTAAAGCCGCTCAATTTGGCGTACCTCATAATATCAATGCCAACGTGCAGTTAATGATGCCGTTGTTCAATCCACAACTATACACCAATATCAAAACTACCAAAATAGCACGTGAACTCAGTAGTTTAAAATATAAAAAAACCAAAGAACAAATATTTTACGATATATCAAACATGTATTACAATGCTCAGATTATCAAGTCTCAATTAAAGTTTATCGACGGGAATATCACCAATACCCAAAAGCTTTTGGACAATTTGAAATTGCTCAAAACACAAGGTTTGGCCAAAGGTTCCGATGTAAACAAAATCGATTTGCAACTGCAACAACTCAAAACGCAAAAACAACAAGCGCAAATCAATTATACTCAAGTGCTTGACGCACTAAAATTTTATATGGGTATGCCGTTAAACAAACAAATAGATGTGGAAGAAAATATAGATACCTCTACATCGACTTATGCTTACAAAAAGGAAACAACTTTGGACTATAAATTGGCAAAAACCAAAACCCGTCTGATTAAAAACGAGATTAAGTCTTTGAAACGTTCGCGTTTGCCAAGCCTGTCATTAATGGCTTCATACGGACAAACCGGATACGGATATGACGAAGAACCGCACGATTTTCTCGATTTTTATGATGTGAGTTTTATTGGAGCCAGATTAAATATACCCGTTTTTAACGGCACTACAATAACGCGAAAAATAAAACAAAAAAAATATGAACTTCAAAACAGTCAATTACAACTCGAATTGATAGCCGATAAAAAAGAAATGGAAATAAACAATGCCAAATTAAAATTAGCCGTTAGCAAAAAAAATATTGAAAATACCAAAGCACAAGTGGCGCTGGCACAAACCGTTTACGAACAAACCCTTTTGGAACAAAAGCATGGGGTAGCAGGATTGACCGATGTCATTATGGCTGATAATGAGTTGCGAAAAGCACAACAAAATTACTTGCAAGCTCAAATTGATTATATGAAAGCCGATTTGGAATTGAAAAAAATTACAGGACAAATCAAATAAAATTATTGCGCTTTGCAAACCAAAATCACCAACCATTTAACCCTAAATCGGAGGTAAATAATATTAATAAAACAAATATCATTAATAAAAATATTGAAAAATGAAAAAATACATCATCAACCTTTTAATTTTAATCGCACTGATAGTATTAATCGTGCTTAAATTAACCGAAAACAAACAAAAAGCAGAAGCACGGGTTTATCATTACGACAGAAATCAACCTATTTTGGTGCATACATCCAAGCTAAAGGCTCAACCCGTTGTAATAAACAAAGAATTTACAGGCAACTTTATGTCTGACCAAGACGGCAAAATCAATGCCGATGTACAAGGTAAAGTTATCGCCATTAAAGTAAAAGAAGGAGATTTTGTCAAAAAAGGACAATTGTTAATCAAGTTAGACCCTACCTTGTTGATAGCCAAACGTCGTACCTTAGATGTCAAAATCAAAGGTTTTAAAGACGATGTCAAAAGATACAAAGTATTGGTAGCACACGATGCCGTTCAAGCCATCAAACTCGAAAAAGCACAATTGGGTTTAAAAGCTGCCTTAGCCGAACGAAAAAGTGTATCCGAACAAATCAAAAAAACCAATATTTATGCACCTTTTGACGGTTATATTACAATGAAGTTTACCGAAGTAGGTTCGTTTGCCGCTCCCGGTATGCCTTTGTTGCAATTAACAGCCATTGACAAATTGCAATTTACCGTCAATGTTTCCGAATCCGACTTGGATTTGTTTGATATAGGCAGAGAATACGATATTAATGTTGATGCTTATCCCGATGAACCCGTTACAGGAAAGTTGTCCGTAATTGGAAGCAAAGCCAATCGTTCAAACGATTATCCTGTAAAATTTGATGTGGTTAATACCAAACAAAAAAGCATCAAATCGGGTATGTTCGGAGTGGTGAAAGTAAAAAAAGATTATGGCAACAACGCCATTTTGGTTCCGGCTACCGCCATACGAGGTTCCGAAAACAACGCACAAGTATATGTTGTGCAAAACGGCAAAGCCGTTTTGAAAAATGTCGTGCTAAAAGGTCACGTGGGTAACAATGTGATTGTGAAAGGACTGCAAGACGGAGAAGAAATAGTTACTTCGGGTTTTGTAAACCTGTTTGACGGAGCCAATATTCAATCCGTTGAAAAATAAGCCGAAAAAACAAGCAACTTTTTTGACAAAGTTAATGATAAATCACGAAATACTTCGGTTGTCATTGTTACAGGTTTCTTGTCATTTCGCAGATATTCCGATTTTCGGCAAAATGACAAAATTTTATCAATAATCAAAAAACAAAAAAATGAACATAACAAAAATATCTATAAACAGACCGTCTCTTATCATTGTACTATTCAGTGTATTTGTATTGATAGGTTATATCGGTTACAAAAATTTGAGTTATGAGTTATTACCCGATTTTAACCAGCCGGTTATCGTGGTAAAAACCATTTATCCGGGTGCCGAACCCGAAGAAGTGGAAACTTCCGTTTCCAAAAAAATTGAAGATGCCCTGTCCAATTTGGAAGGAATTGATTACATACAATCCAAATCATTGCCCAATGCGTCTATCATTATTGCCAATTTGAAATACGGTACCGATGTCGATTTTGCCATGCAAGATGCACAACGTCAAATCGATAATATTCGCAACGACTTACCCGACGATATTTTAAGTCCGACTATGAGTAAAGTTTCTCCCAGCGATTTGCCTATTATGTCCATCAGTGCTACCGGCGACTTACCGGCAACCGAATTTTATCAAAAAATGGTAGATGATATTTTGCCGCAAATCAAACAACTTAAAGGAGTTGCCGAAATCGATATTTTGGGAGGTGAACAACGCGAAATTCAAGTAAAAGTCGATCCCGATAAACTCAAACTTTACAAAGTATCGTTAAGTCAAGTGGTTGAAGCCATTAACCGTTCGGGCATAGATATTCCGGCGGGCAAAATAAAAACTGCCAAAATAGAAAACTCCGTTCGTTTGGTAGGCAAATATCACGATGTCGAAGAAATAAGAAATGTGCAAGTAGCTATGCCGCAACCCGGTAGTCCGGTTTATGTCAAAGATGTTGCCAATGTTGTGGACGGTATCAAAGAAATATCATCGCTTAGTCGGTATAACGGTGTTGAAGGTTTGGGATTGGTGCTTAAAAAACAAGGTGATGCCAATGCCGTGGACGTATCAAAATTGGTGCGTGCCAAACTCAAAGAAATTGAAAATAAAGAGAAAAAAAATAATATCAAGTTTATCATTGCCGATGATAGTACCGACAAAACTATTGCAGCCGTCGAATCGGTTGTGGACGACCTGATTTTGGCGGTTATCTTGGTATCGGTTGTTATGTTGTTGTTTTTACGTAGTTTTCGCAATGCGCTCATCGTAATTGTTGCCATACCTACATCGTTGGTTACGGCTTTCGGAGTGATGTGGATTATGGGTTTTACGCTCAACTTGATGACTTTGTTGGCAATGTCCCTTATTATCGGTATTTTGGTCGATGATGCTACGGTGGTTTTGGAAAATATTCAACGCCACCTCGATATGGGAAAAGAACGCCGACAAGCTGCTTTTGACGGACGTATGGAAATCGGATTTTCGGCAGTTGCCATTACTTTGGTGGACGTTATCGTGTTCTTGCCTATTTTGTTTTTGCAAGTTTTTGTAGCCGATATGCTCAAAGAATTCTCCATTGTGGTTATTACATCGACTTTAACCAGTTTGTTAGTCGGATTTACACTGACACCCTGGTTGGCATCGCGTATCGGTAAAGCCGAAGATGTCAAACCAACCAATTGGTTTAACAAATTTTTGCTCTGGTTCGAACGACAACTCAAAAACTTTATCAATGCCTATACCCGACAACTAAAATGGGTATTAAATCATAAAGCCGTGTTTGGCGGATTAATGCTTGTCTTGGTTATATTGACCGGTGTTTTGATGAAACAAAATATCATCGGAAACGAACTGATTGCAACAGGCGATCAAGGAAAGTTCAGTTTGTTTTTGGAGTTTGACAAATTTACCCCGTTAAAACAAAACAATATTGTTTCGTCACAGGTCGAAAGGTTTTTGTTGCAACAAAAAGAGGTTGAAAGTGTGTTTAGCAATATAGGCGGACCTACAACCAGTATCGGAAGTTCGGGAGTTGGATTGCCTTACAAATCGGAATTTACCATACAACTGGTGCCGGACGATAAACGAAATATTTCTACCGAACGTTTTATGATTGATTTGCGTGAGTCTTTGAAAAAAGAATTTCCGAGTGTTAAATTTTCAATGACGGCACTGGGTTTGGTGGCTCGTTCGTCGCCTATCGAAATAACTTTGAGCGGAAGTGATTTGAACCAAGTCAAAAAAGTAGCCGACAGCTTAAAAAGAGTTATTGAAGATATACCCGGAGCCGACAATGTGCAATTGTCGGTTACGGAAGGAACACCCGAACTGAAAGTAATACCCAACCGAGACAAATTGCAACGATTGGGATTAAATCCGGCTTATGTCGGCTTTAACTTGCGAACCGCTTTTACCGGCAACGATGATGCTACACTTACCGATAAAGGAACCGAATATCCGGTTCGTATTTGGTTGGAAGATTTTGATCGTCAAAATTATGACGATGTGGCTAACTTAACCATAGTTAATCCCAAAGGTATGCCGGTCAAAGTATCACAAATTGCCCGTATCGAACAATCCAAATCTCCTTCAATGTTGGAGCGTATGGACAGGTTGCCTTCCATAACCATTACCGCAGATGCTTTGGGACGCCCTTCGGGTTCGGTAGCCGACGATTTTAAAGCTTATGTCAAAACCCACCCGCTCCCCGAAGGTATTCAAATGGCATGGGGCAGCGATATCAAAAAACAAATAGACAGTTTTGGAGCTATGGCTGATGTGCTACTGATTTCATTAATATTGATATATCTTTTGCTCGTAGCTCTATATGATAGTTTTATTTATCCGGTAGTCGTGATGTTTGCCATTCCGGCGGCTGTTATCGGGGCTTTATTGGCTTTGAACTTGTCGCTCAGTGACCTGAGTTTGTTTACCTTGCTCGGTATGATTATGTTAATGGGATTGGTGGTTAAAAACTCCATATTAATTGTCGATTTTACCAACCAGCTGAAACAACGCGGTTTATCAACTGCCGAAGCCTTGATAGAAGCAGGTAAAGAACGTATGCGACCTATTTTGATGACTACTTTTGCCATGGTTATAGGTATGATACCCATAGCTATTGCCAAAGGAACCGCCAGCGAGTGGAAAAACGGTTTGGCATGGGTAATTATCGGCGGTTTATTGTCGTCTTTGATGCTGACGGTATATCTGGTGCCGGTAATGTATTATTTGGTTGATGTAGCCAAACAAAAAACAGCTCGTTTGTTTTCTAAAAAATAATTGTTCATAGTTTTGGTTAATTGTGATAATAGAGACTGTCTGTTTGTCAATATAGGCAGTCTCTTTAAAAAATATTTTGAAATGAAATTGAAATTTGTTTTTATTATTCCCATTCTATTTTTTACGATAACGGGTTTTAAATTATTACCGGTATCCAAATTACAAATTGAAATATACAATTTACGCAATTCCAAAGGACAGTTAGTCGTATTGTTGTATAACACAAAAGGAAGCATACCCGATAAGAGTTTTTCAAAATATTACAGAAAAAAAATTGTCCGAATTGACAACCAAACAGCGTATGTCGAATTTGACAATTTGCCTGCCGGTAGTTATGCCGTCAATTTTTTTCACGATGAAAACAGCAATGGAAAACTCGATAAAGGTTTTGTCAAACCCAAAGAAGGATTCGGATTGAGCCGGTTTCAATCGGTTAATCTGTTTAATCGTCCCGATTTTGACAAAGCGGCTATTGAAATAAAACACGATACTTTAATCAGAATTAAAACCATATATCTGTAATTGTTTCAATAAAAAAATATATGTTTATCATATCAACATAAAGAAAAAGTGTAAACTAATCTTTTTTAACTAACCGTTATGACAACCGATAGTAACAGAATTCTAAATTATCAAACCAAAAAGAAAATATCGCTGTATTCCATACTTGTAAATACTTTTTTGTCCGTATTAAAAATTGTAGGCGGAAAGTTTTCGGGCAGTGCAGCCTTAACTGCCGACGGGGTCCATTCTTTATCCGATTTGGCGGCTTCGTTCAGTGTATATATAGGTATTTTAATTTCAAATAAAAAATCCAAGCGTTTTCCGTTTGGTTTATACAAAGTAGAAAATTTGGTGGCACTCATCAGCGCTTTTGCCATCTTTTTTGCAGGTTATGAAATTGTCAAAGATGTATTTTTTGGCAAACCGATTGAGATGAAAAATCTGTATATTGCTTTGGGTGTTATTGTTATAACTGTTTTGACAACTTATATTTATGCCAAATATGAAGAAAATATGGCGGAAAAACTCAATTCGCCTATTCTAAAAGCCGATGCTGCTCATATAAAAGCCGATTTTTATACCGCCTTGGTGGTGCTTGCCGGTATTTTGTTTAAATATTACGGTATTGAATGGGGCGAAAAAGCAGCGGTTCTTATTGTAGTATTTTTTATTTTTCACAGCGGCTACGAAATTTTAAAAGATGCCGTTATGGTTCTGCTCGATGCCGCTATTGACGATGAAACCATAGCACAAGTGGAAGAAATATTAAAAAATGATAAAAGAGTAAATAGAGTTATCAGAATTTCGGGACGTAATTCGGGAAGTTTTAAATTTTTGCAACTGGATTTGGATTTAAAAACCGAATCACTTTTTGAAGCACATGAATTGGCTCATCAAATTGAAGATGACATTATAAAGAAAATGCCTTTTGTTGAAAAAGTGGTTGTGCACTATGAATAAATAATACCAACTTGATTTTATTAACCGAATCAGATAATGTTTTTACAGAATAAGAACAGGCGAGCCTCCGGCTCGCCTGTTCTTGATGTATTATGGTCAAATCCCTTTTACAGTTTGGAAAGCAGTTCTAATCTTTCCCAGCGCGAATTGATTTCGGCTTGTAACATGTCAGCCAACATTTTGGCTCTTTCGGGATTGGCTTTTTTTACACGGGCAAATCGTGCTTCTTTATCGATAAGTTCCGTAACTGGAATGCTAGGTGCTTTACTGTCCAACTGGAATCGTTTTCCGGCAGGTTTGCGCGGGTCATATCTAAATAGCGGCCAATAGCCTGATTTAACTGCCAGTTCTTGGTGGTCGGCACCATCACCCATATCATAGCCGTGTTCAATACAATGTGAATAAGCTATCAAAATAGAAGGTCCGTCGTATTCGGCGGCTTCTTTAATGGCTTTTAAGGCTTGTTGATCTTTGGCACCGCTGGCTATTTGAGCTACATATACATTGCCATAAGCTACTGCTTGCAGTGCGATGTCTTTTTTGGGTATTTCTTTACCGGCTACTTGGAATTTGGCACTGGCACCCGTAGGGGTAGCTTTCGATGCTTGTCCGCCGGTGTTGGAATATACTTCGGTATCCATAACCAAAATGTTGATATTTTCACCGCTGGCAATGGCATGATCTAATCCGCCGTAACCTATATCGTATGCCCAGCCGTCTCCTCCGAATATCCAGATGTATTTTTTACGCAAATCGTCGGCTAAAACCATCAAACGACGGGCATCATCACTGTCTATGTCTTTAATAGCTTCACGCACTTGTCTGATATATTCAAGTTGTTGTTCTTTTTGAGTTTCGTCCGATTCGGGATTGTTCAAAATGGCTTCGACCAATTCGGAACCGATAACGTCTTCAAAACGTTTGAGCAAGGTGCGTGCGGTTTTTTGTTTTTCGGTTAGTGCCAGTCGCATACCCAATCCGTATTCGGCGTTATCTTCAAACAATGAGTTTGCCCAAGCGGGACCTTGTCCTCGGTCGTTTTGACTGTAAGGTGTGGTTGGCAAGTTACCGCCGTAAATAGAGGAGCAACCTGTGGCGTTGGCTATTAATGAGCTGTCGCCGTATAATTGAGTTACTTCTTTGATGTATGGAGTTTCACCACAACCGGGGCAAGCACCGGAATATTCAAACAAGGGTTGTAAAAATTGAACGTTTTTAACGGTTGAAGTTTTTAGTTTTTTACGGTCATACCAAGGTAAATCGACAAAGTAATCCCATAATTTTTGTTCAACAGGTTGCACTTCCATACGCGGGTGCATATTGATGGCTTTAAAACCGGGTTCGGTTTTACTTTCTGCCGGACACACATTAACACATAGCGTACAACCGGTGCAGTGTTCGGGATCGACAGACAAAACATACGTATCAACGCCTTCGTAACGTCCTTTTATTTTGGTTGATTTGAAACCTTCGGGGGCGTCAGCCAAGGCTTCTACATCGATTATTTTGGCACGTATGGCGGCATGAGGACAGATATGCACGCATTTGTTACACTGGGTACACAATTCGGTATCGTCCCAAGTGGGAACAAAATCTGCAATGTTTGATTTTTCGTATTTAGCCGTTCCGGTAGGGAAAGTTCCGTCGGCTTCGAACGCACTAACAGGTAAACTGTCGCCTTCACCGGCATAAATTTTACCCAAAACATCTAAAACATATTCGGGCGCATCTTGGTGCATAACGCTTTCGAGGGCTCTATCGGAAGTTACTTGTTTCGGATAATCAACTTGTTGCAAATATTCCAAAGATTTATCAATGGCGTTAAAGTTCATTTGAACAACGGCATCGCCTTTGTGCGAATAGGATTTGACAACGGCGTCTTTGATTTTTTGGATAGCTTCGTCTTGGGGTAAAATGCCCGAAATAGCAAAGAAACAGGTTTGCAATACCGTATTGGTTCTACGTCCCAATTTGGCTTCAAAAGCAACACGAGAGGCATCGACTACGTAGAATTTTAATTCGCGATCAATGATTTCTTTTTGAATTTCTTTGGGCAACTGATCCCAAATTTCGTCAGCTGTAAAAGGTGAATTTAACAAGAGTGTTCCTCCTTTTTTGACATTTTTTACAAAATTGTATTTTTGAACAAAGTTAAATTGATGAATAGCGACAAAATCGGCTTCGTCAATTAAATAAGTCGATTGTATAGGGTCGGGACCAAAGCGTAGATGTGATACCGTGCGGGCTCCGGCTTTTTTACTGTCGTAAACAAAGTAACCTTGCACGTAGTTGTCGGTGGTTTGTCCTATAATTTTGATAGAGTTTTTGTTTGCCGAAACGGTTCCGTCCGAACCCAGACCAAAGAACATAAAACTTTTGTTGTTGTTGGTTACCTTAAAGTTGTCGTCTTTGTCTATGCTGGTATAACTTACATCATCGACAATACCGACGGTAAAATGATTTTTGGGTTTGTCTTTTGTCAATTCGTCAAAAATACCTTTGACGTGTGTCGGGTTGAATTCTTTGGAAGACAATCCGTAGCGACCTCCTACAATTTGAGGCATATTTCTGTCGGATTCGACAAAAGCATTAACGGTATCCATGTATAAAGGTTCGCCAATACTTCCTGATTCTTTGGTTCTGTCCAATACCGCAATTTTTTTGACACTTTTCGGGATAGCTTCAATAAAATCTTTGATAGAGAAAGGTCGGTATAAACGAACGACCAATACACCGACTCTTTCGCCGTTTTTGTTCATTTGTTCTACGGTTTCCAAAGCGGCACCCATACCCGAACCCATGATGATAATTATACGTTCGGCATCGGGAGCTCCGTAGTATTGGTATAATTTGTAGCGGCGTCCGGTCAGTTCATAAAATTTGTCAAAAGCTTTTTGAACAGCACCCGGAACTTTTTCGTAATACGGGTTGGAACGTTCTCTGTTTTGAAAGAAAACATCGGGGTTTTGTGAAGAACCTCGCAATTTGGGTCTATCGGGATCCAGTGCCCGAACTTTGTGTTCCATAACTTTGTCTTCGGGTATCATTTCTTTCAAAACATCGTCGGGTATTGCGTCTATTTTTTGAATTTCGTGCGAAGTTCTAAATCCGTCAAAAATATTTAAAAACGGGACGCGTGTGTTTAATGAAGCCACTTGTGCCAAAAGTGCCATATCTTGGGCTTCTTGCACCGAACCGCCAAACAGCATGGCAAAACCGGTTTGTCGGGTTGCCATAACGTCCGAATGGTCGCCGAAGATAGACAAAGCGTGGGTGGCTACGGTTCGGGCGGCAATATGAAAAACAGTCGGTAATAATTCGCCGGCTATTTTATACATATTGGGTATCATCAGCAACAAACCTTGTGAGGCTGTAAAGGTAGTGGTTAAGGCACCTCCTTGCAAAGCACCGTGGACGGCACCCGAGGCACCTCCTTCACTTTGCATTTCGATAACACGAGGGACCTCTCCCCATATATTTTTTTCTCCTTTGGCACTCAGTGCGTCGGCATGTTCGCCCATGGGAGAAGACGGTGTAATAGGGTAGATAGCACATACTTCATTTATCTTGTGTGCTACTCTGGCTACCGCTTCATTTCCGTCACCTATAAATTTAGGAAATTTTTTTGCCATAGTATTTTATTTTTTGTTTTGATTAAACTTTATTCTTAAACACACAAAGGTATAAAACTATTTTGCTAAAAAAATGATTTTGGACTTTATTTGACAAAATTTACCTTAAATTAATATTATCGGGTGAGGGCATATATGGCAAAACTGCCCAACCAGTGTCCGCCTTCGTAAGAGTCGTTTGTCAAATAGGGTAAAGAATGTTGTATATGCCGGTTTCCCAATGAGATAAGATGTTTGAATCGGGGATATTGTTTTGCCAATCCGAAAAATACCCAAGCACGACTAAAATTTAGTCCGTCCAAGTGCACCAAATGTCCGTCTTTTCGGTCGCTGACGATGCCCGGTGTCATATTAAAATTATTGTGTGCCAGTTGCGGAATGAATTTGTTTATCCATTTTAAAAATTCTGAACGGGGTAATATTCTTCGCATCAAATCGACTTCTTCCAAACAAGGTGATAAAAAATCGTGTCCGCTCGGTTCCCATGTAAGCGGGCAATTTTGGTCGTTATAAAAGAAATCTCTACTTCGTTTTTCAATGGTTTTTAGCAACAGACTATCTTGTGCGGCTCGGGCATAATCGTAGGCAAATGCCATGGCAAAGGCGGTATTGCCGTGAGTTCCAACTCTTATAGGGTATTGCAATTTTTTTAGATATTGCGTCATTTTGCGGGCTATCGTTTGTGACAAGGGTTTTAGGTTGTTTTCAAGTTTTCGGGCTAAGGGTTCGTTCCATGTGTGTAGTTCTTCGGAAAGCTTGAGTAACCATGCCCAACCGTAGGTTCGTTCAAAATTTTGATTGTTTTTAAGGTCAAAATAGGCTAGTTCTTGTTTTATTTTTTCGGGTGTTATTCTTTTTTCTAACAGTTTTTTGATACAGTCGGCTTGACGGAGTTGCGGAAATTTTTTGATAAGTTTTACTAACGACCAGTGTCCGTGAACAGCCGAGTGCCAATCAAAACAGCCGTAAAAAACGGGATGTAACTCGGCGGGTGTTTTGAGTTCGTTTTTATTGTTGAGCACTTGTCCCGGTTTGTTGGGATATTCTCGGTCTATACATTTCAATGGCAGTTGAGCCAGTTTTTGAGCGGTTTGCAATTGTAATTTAAGTGGTTGCAGCTTGAAGGTCTTGGGGCTTTGTCCTTGCAAGTTTATGACAAGAAAACCGAGCAAAAGCATGATGTTTTTCATCGTTGAGTTTTATGGAATTAAAATTTGGATTTTTCTTTGAGTTTTTCAAATTCGGATTTTGTTTTTTGTTTAGGCCATACATTGTTGGACATGTCAATATCGGCGGTTAGATTTTCGGGGTCTAATTCAATTTTGACAATTTCTTTTTGCGAAGCTATCAGTTTGCTTACTTTTTTGTCGTTGAAACGCCAAATTTTGGCAGGGATAATTATTTGTTTGCTACTTCCGTCTTTGTATGTCAATTTTAAAATAGCAGGCATAACCAATTCGCCGTTTTGTACCAATTCGATACGATAAAAATATTTGGGATTTTTTATTTTTTTAATTTCTTCTTTGGTAAAGTTTTCGTGCAAAAAGGCTTTTAAATTTTTGGCTCTATTCAAAACGTTTTTTTTCGATTTTAAGTCGGGGGTAAAATCGGGGCTGTCTTCGGTTATTAACGAAACGTATGGAGGGAAGTCGGATACTTTCATGCCATACATTTTTGCCATTCGTTTGATTCGTTCGGTGGGTTTGTCGGTTACATAAAATCGTTGTACTTTGTTAATGCCCATTTCGTTTACGCGAGTTGTAAACCACCAACCGCGCCAAAACCAATCCAGGTCGATGGCTGAGGCGTCTTCAAAGGTTCTAAAAAAATCGGCGGGTTCGGGGTGTTTAAATTTCCACCGGTTGGCATAGGTTTTAAAAGCTTTGTCAAATAATTCATGTCCCATAATGACTTCGCGCAACATGTATAATCCGGCAGCCGGTTTGCTGTAAGCGGTCATGCTTCGGTTATACATCAGGTCGGAATTGTTCATAATGGGTTGCATTTTGTTTTGGTCGCCTTTCATAAAGGGGACAATTTGTTTGGGATAACCGCGGGAGTTTAATTTAAAGCCCAATTCTTTTTCAAAAGCTTGTTCTGCCAATAGTTCGGTAAAAGTGTTTAGTCCTTCATCCATCCACATCCATTGTCGTTCGTCCGAATTGACAATCATGGGGAACCAGTTGTGTCCGACTTCGTGTGTTATTACTTTGATCATGCCGTTGCGGGTTCTGTCGGAGTATTTGCCGTTTTGGTCGGGGCGACCGTAGTTCCAGCATATCATAGGGTATTCCATACCTTGTCGAAAGGCATTGACCGAAATGGCTTTGTGATATGGATAATCAAACAAATGTTTGGAATATTGTTTTAAAGTATTGGCTACGGTCCTTGTCGAATATTTTTGCCATAGCGGTTGGGCTTCTTTGGGATACATGGATACTGCCAAAACTTTTTTGCTGTCAAGTTGTACTGCCATGGCGTCATACATAAATTTACGTGAAGATGCAAAAGCAAAATCGCGCACGTTTTCGGCTATAAATTTCCAAGTTTTTTTTGCGTTGCTTTTGTGTTTTTCGTTGTTTTCGGCTTCTTTTCGAGTAACAATCATCACGGGTTTATCAAATGTGCGAGTTGCTTTTAAAAATCGTTCGTATTGGTTGGGTGTCATTACTTCCTTACGGTTGGTTAAAACGCCGGTTCCGTCCAATATGTGATCAGCCGGTGCCGTAATGTTTACTTTGAAATTGCCAAAGGGTAAGGCAAATTCGCCGGTTTGAATAAATTGCATGTTTTGCCAGCCGTTTACGTCGTCGTAAACTGCCATACGCGGATAAAATTGGGCTATGATATACAGGTTATTGTCGTCTTTTTTAAAATGTTCAAAGCCCGAACGTCCCCAATCTTCGGCAAAGTTGTTGATATTATACCACCAATCTATGTTAAATTTGATTTTGTCGTGAGATTTTAAGACTCGGGGCAAGTCGATACGCATCATGGTGTGATTGATGGTGTAGGGTAGCGGGTTGCCGTTTGTATCTGTAACTCGGGTTATGTGGTAACCTCCTTTGTAACCCAAGTTGGTGTATTTTGAAATATATTTTCCCGGACGCAACATTACATTGCTTCCGTCATCTTTGATTTGGTCGGTATATGAGTTGGGTGCTCGTTTGTTTTGGTCGAGTTGTACCCACAGGTATTCCAAGTCGTCGGGAGAGTTGTTGTAATAGGTTATGGTTTCGTGTCCGGTTAATTTGGGTTGCTTGCTATCTATTAGTTCTACTTGTATGTCGTAGTCGGCTTTGTTTTGATAGTAAGCATGTCCGGGGGCACCGGCGGCGTTGCGGTATTCGTTGGGAGGGGGTATTAAATCGGTTATTTGTCTGAATTTACTTGTATTGTAATGTCCGTGAGGAACTTTTTTGTCTTGTGCGTTTGATAATGTGAAAATAAACAAAATCAATAGAAAAAACTTGGTTTTCATGCCTTAATTAATTTTAGGAATATACAACAAAGGTAAAATTTTATTGCAAATTTTTTTATGCCCGAGTGCTAAATATTTGTTAAGGCGGTTGAAAATTGTCATTTGATTTAAAAAAATTCATAAAACCCTTACCGAGACGAAATTTTTCATTTGATTTAATAATATCTCGGATTGTAACTTTATCATTTAGAAGGAGTGTAACCCCTTATGGAGTTAGTGCGAATGGTTTTATTGTCAAATGGAAAAAGATTTCTGACATGTTAGTTTACGTTTTATAAATATATGTATTATAATAAAAACTTAATCATTTTGATTTGTTCACGTCGTATTATTTTTTAAAACGGCATATAGCTTGTTCTTATGTTTCGAAATTTACAGGTGGTATAATAAGCTTAAATTGTTTGCACAAAAAAACCCATAGCATAAATTACTATGGGTTTGGTTGGGGTGGATAATCGGGTTCGAACCGACGACCTTCGGAACCACAATCCGACGCTCTAACCAGCTGAGCTATATCCACCGTGTTTTGCGAGTGCAAATATAAGTTTTTTTTGAAAAATAAAAACTATTTTTTTTTATTTTTTTCACCAGCCCCGGCGGTAAGTTGCGTGAGGGATAGAAGCGGTTACCGGCGAAGGCGACAGGCTCTTGCCAAAAAAACTTGGAGGCAGCGACCAAAGGAAGCTCGCAAACAAGTTATTTTTGGCGCCTGTTGCCGAGCCGGTATGAGCGGATAGCCCGACCCGAGGATATATGCGTAGGGATTTAGGGAGGGACACGCCCAAAATTTGATAAGAATTTACCGGTAGGTTTCATTTAATACAAAAAAATAAACGGTTTTACAATGATTAACAAGTTTACTTATAAAAAAAGCCGTATTTTTGAAGCATGATTACAAAAATACAGTTTGAAAAGGAACTCAATATTATAATAGATAATGCCATTCGTGAAGATATTGGTGAAGGCGATCACAGTTCATTGGCTTGTATTCCGCCGGAAGCAACCGGCAAAGCCCAATTGTTGGTTAAAGATGACGGTATATTGGCAGGGGTGGAATTTGCCCGAATGGTTTTTGAAAAAATTGATTCCGAGTTACAAATGGAAGTCTTGATTAAAGACGGTAGTTTTGTTAGATACGGTGATGTGGCTTTTGTTATACGAGGACGTTCACAATCTATCTTAAAAGCTGAACGATTGGTATTGAATGCCATGCAACGTATGAGTGCTATTGCCACGAAAACCCGTCGGTTTGTCGAAATATTGCAAGATACAAAAACTCAAATATTGGATACCCGAAAAACAACACCGGGTATCAGGGCTTTGGAAAAATGGGCTGTTAGGATAGGTGGCGGAACCAATCACCGGTTTGCTTTGTATGATATGATTATGTTGAAGGATAATCATATTGATTTTGCCGGTGGTATTGAACAGGCTATTTTAAAAACTAATAAATACTTGAAAAACAATAATTTAAATTTAAAAATTGAGATTGAAACCCGCAATTTGAGTGAAGTTAAAGAAGTGTTGCGTGTTGGTAATGTAAATAGGATTATGTTGGATAATTTTAATTATGAGGATTTGCGAAAAGCTGTAAAATTGATTGATAAACGCTTTGAAACGGAGGCTTCGGGAGGTATTACGGAAGAAACTTTGCTTAAATATGCCGAGTGCGGCGTCGATTTTATTTCGTCGGGGGCGCTGACACATTCGGTTTCAAATATGGATTTGAGCTTAAAAGCCGTAAAGGAATAACTTTTGGGTATCTGTCGGCAGTTTGTGTTGATGCCTTATGCGACAAACATGTTGATTGACAGGAAACTCGTATGACGATATTGAGACAATTATTTTATGAGCGATTTTGTTATATTCGGAATGTAATTATGAAACAAAAAAATATATTAATAACGGGAGGTGCAGGATTTATAGGTTCGCATGTTTTGCGGCTAATGGTCAAT
>Ga0256834_1000155_pt1 | contig 46222 bp, 45 predicted proteins | sample 4281140metaG_FD_190536 | JGI IMG/M metagenome (GOLD analysis project Ga0256834, IMG submission 190536) | Hydrothermal vent microbial communities from East Pacific Rise, Pacific Ocean - 4281-140 | ecosystem: Environmental > Aquatic > Marine > Hydrothermal vents | place: Pacific Ocean: East...
TTAATCTCTATTTTCAGTACCACTTCCATCATACTTTTCAAAATGTTCATCTGAACCATTTTTATAGCCTCTATATAATTTCTTCGCAATTTTATCAATAATAAAATCACTTGTACCATTTAAAAAAGCATAGCTTTGGTTGTCATATTTGTGGTGATTTTTATGGTGTGATAGCGGTAAAAGAATTCTATATTTTTGTAACTTTTTTATAAACTTTGAGTTTGAGTTATGACATAGAAAGTGAGATACTTCTGCAACAGAAGATAATATGCCTATGTAAATGAAGATGAGTAAAACAAAAGAATTTATCTCAAGTGCCCAAAATAAAAGAACAACTAGAAGATAAGGAACCAACCAAAACTTAGCTCCTGATTCGTTGAAATATATGATAAAAATATTGGCATTTTTATACATCTGGGTTTTATGATGAAGATGGAAAGAAGCGATAAAAGGTCCCCAAATCGAGTTATAATTATCATTGTTATCCATATACATATGAACTAAACCATTGATGAAATCAGTAAGAAAATAAGCGATAAATAATCCTATAAGATATAAATACCAAGACATTTCTAAGGAAAAAATTATAAAAAGAAGTATGATTTGTAAAGATACATTTAGTGCCGATACAATTTTATAGATAAGTTTATAGCGGTTATGGCTATCGTATTTATGCATAGCTTGGTTGAACTCTTTTTGTTTTATAGTTTTTATGATAGATGCATCCTTATCTCTTCTATAAAATAGATCTTTTTTTGAATATTTTTAACTCGTTGAATTGCTTTAGACATAGTTTAAATCCTGCAAATAGTACAAAATATCCTCTTTTTTTATTGAATTTAGATTTCTTAAACTTTGATTTGTTTAGTTGCTATTTGGTGAATAATAGAAGCTAAAAAAGTTTGATATGGTAAACCTTTTTCTAATGCTATACTCTTGATACTTGATATATCTTGTTCATAAACTCTTAAATTTAGAGATTTTTTTCTAGTTATATTTTTGATAGTATTTGTGGCAACTTTTTTATAAAAATCTTTCTCTTTTTCTAGCTCATTTTCAGGCATAGAACCATAATTACCTGCTTCTATTTGTTCAAATAGTTCTAGCTCATCTTTTGTATAAATTTCCTTATCAGGAACACTGTTTTTTTTATTTTTCATAATCTTCATTTTTAAATTAATTAGTCATATACAATGTAGATACATTATACTTAATTAATAGTTGAAAGTCAAATCTTATTTTTAGATTTTCATCGTTTCAAACAACTCTTCAAGCTCTATTTCAAGCCTAATATTTTCAAATACTCCTTTATAATTTTAACATATTTGGTTTTATATATAAAGGTGTGGTAAAGGCACAATCATATTTTTTATAAACAAATAGAAAAAAACATTTCAATATTAGATAATTTTCCTTATGATCAATCCTTTCGCTTTTTTATTACCTTAAAAATAGCAGGTTGAGAGATACCTATCTCTTTTGCTATCTTTCCTTGTGAGTATCCATCTTTATACGCTTGAACTATCTGTTTATCTCTATCATCTAAGTTGTTAAAATAATCTCGAAGTGGTTTAAAAACTTTGGTATGTTCGTCTGATACATCAACCTTTTGACTACTAGTCTCTTTTAAAGTTTTTGCTTCACTCTCTTGGTCTACAACTTCATTTAAAAATTCTGCAATCTCTTTTTTTGTTTCAAATCTATCATAGATAAAAGAGTTTAAAAGACATGGATGAGGGCTATCAGATACAAAATGTTTAAAACTTATATATTCATAATCACCAAGCTTTTTAACAATTTCAGCTTTTAAAGGATTTTGCCCTATATATCTTAAAAGTGTAAAAAGATAAATCTCAACTAGTGATATATGAAGATTGAAATCTCCCCTGCCATAAGTGACCATCTCTTTTGTACTTTTTATTGTAATAGACTGCATAGCTTGAGTTTATATAGCGAAGTGCATGAGAGAGATCATTTCTAGTTGTTTCTTGCAAATTATAAAAGACTCTGACTTTAACGACCTAATTCTTTTAAGAGGAGGGCCACTAAAAGTTATATGGTTAAAAGTAGGAAACTGTAAAGTTTCTAAAATTGATATGATATTTAAAAAATACAAAAAGTCAATAAAAGATTTTTTAGATAGTGAAAATAATGCAATTTTAGAAATATAAATTTATATTTCTAGAAACTGCCCAATGTTAAAACTACTACCAACTAATTACATACATGTTGAGATATGGATATCAAGGGGTTTTAGAGCACTTTGGTTTTAAAAGTGGAGATTTACTTAAGGGAGTAGCGTATTATACCATGATTTAAAATAGCCTTTAATTTTTTTTATCCAAGATGAGATATTATCACACCAGCTATCACAAAATTTATTATCAACAATAGGCTCAATTACCTCTGTTTTCTTTTTATCTAAATCCTCTTTTATTAAGTGTAAATTCATTGGTAATTCGCAATGCTTATCAAATTCACAAGCAGCCTCAATTCCTATCTTGGCAATTTCTGATGCACTGTGTGTATCGTATGCTTGCTCCATGGCTCCAAGAGCAAAATTTCCACCACTACCATTTGCCCAAAATTTAGAGTAATCTGCAATATATCTATCAGAACTTACTCCAAAAATACCACTACTATTTGCGATCAAAAGAGTTACTTGTGATGATTCAACCCTTTGTGCTCCATTGTGTGGAGTCAAATAGTGTTCATTTTTTAATATTTTATGTATTTTAAGCATCGATCTATATATATTATCAACACCATGCAAGGATAATTCATTGCTATTACTTTTTAAAGATTGAAGAAACATCTGTTTCGCCATACTAGCACCAACAGAACCAATCCAACTATCTTTATATTTTACTATTTTGGAGCTATTAGATTTGTGTGTAGAGTTTAAGCCAATATATCCATACATAGTCGTTAGGGTATCAGCAGCAATTACAATCTCTTGGTCTTTTTTCACTACAATTACTACTGACATATTTTCTCCTTAATCATCTGTATTTGTATTGGCAAACCACAACCTTCATCAAAATTACAAGCTGTTTGAACACCAATTTTAGCTGTTTTTAGTGCATCATATTTATCATACACATGATGCATTGCTCCAAGAGCAAATACTCCACCATCTCCAATTGCCCAAAATTTTGAAAATTCCTCTATATTTTTGTCTTCACCTACACCATAAATGCCACTATTATTTGCAATCAACAACTGCATATTTATAGACTCTACTGTTTGATTTGTAACTTTTTTTTGCTTAGGATCTAAATAGTACTTCTTTTTTAATACCTTATGTAGTTTTAACAAAGATGTATAGATGTTGTCGATACCATCAAAAGAGAACTCTTGTTTGCCATTTTCTAATGCATGAAGAAGCATTTGTGTCGACATGTTGTCATTTGCACAACCAATCCAGTTGTCTTGATATTTTATAAATTTTTCACTATTAGTTTTATATTGTGAATTTATAATAAGTGAACCTCGATTTGTTAATGAATCAGAAGCAATAACAATCTCTTTATCTTTTTTTACAACCACTACAACTGACACTTTGTACCCTTATCTTGCTCTTTTTCTTGTAAATTGATTCTCAAGCTATAAGTAAGCTTATAAATTATTTTATTCTATTAATTTTATAGTCATATTGATTATAGCACAAAATGTTCTCTGGGTTCCTTGTATCCTTGTAGCTCAATATATCTTTGATGTATCTAAACTCCTTTAACAATTTTAGCAAATCATAACATCATATGTTAGATGATTTTAATCAAACAGACTTATTCTCCATTTTCAACAAGAACCTTTTATCATCCAACCCACTAGCAAAACCAGTCAATTTTCCGCTCTTGCCGATAACTCTATGACATGGAACTATAATCGAAATAAGGTTTAGTCCATTGGCTCGTCCGATTGCTCTAACTGCTTTTGGATTACCGATAGCTTTGGCTTGTTCAGAGTAACTTCTTGTCTCTCCAAAGGGAATTTTTAAAAGTGCCTTCCAAGCTGAAACTTCAAAGTTTGTTCCTTCAAAATATATTGGTAGTTCAAAAACTCTTCTTTTTTGTGCAAAATACTCATCTAACTGCTCTTTAGTTTGCTCTAAAATAGGGTGTTGTTTTTCTATCATACTATCTAATCTGTTTTTGACTTTATCCCAATTGCCCTTAAGTGCTAAAGCTCTAAGATTTTTTCCGTCTGTCGCTATATGGATAGCTCCAACTGGTGAATTTATCGTTTGATAATAAAGACTCATGCTAATCCTTTGTTCCAAATATAGTGCGTCAAATAAGCACGATTTGACATCCATAGTTTTTCATCTACTAAATTCTCTTTGATTGCTTTTTGGATAAAAAGATCATTTTTAGCAAAAGCATCTCTATCTTTAAAACATCGCATCATAATCATCTCGCTTGTCCAAGGTCCAATACCTTTGATGCAGAGCAATCTTTCCCTAGCCTTGCTAAAATCATCTTCTAAAAATATTTTATCATGATAACTTGTAAGAGCTAAAGATCTTATCGCAGATGCTTTTGTTTTGGTGATACCTAGAGTTTCAAGTGGTGCATCTATAAGTTTAGTAGGAGGAGGAAAATGATAAATTTCATCTTTTAAGGGTCTACCAAACTCTTTTATAAGTTGTGCTAGTTTTTTAGTTGCACCAACTACTGAGATTAGTTGTCCAAGTATGATAGATACTGCCACTTCAAATGGATCATAACAGCCAATTACTCTAACTCCTGTTGGTTTTGGTAGAGTTTTTGGATTGTGGATTGTGTCAAAAAGGTGTTTGATTTTTTCTAAATCATCCACTTGACACAAAACAGACAAAGCATCATCAAACTCACTCATCATAACTTTTATAACTCTGTAACCATCATCTGCTGGAACATATCGAAGATAACAATCCTCACTAACTTTTTCAATTCCAAAAGCTTCATGTCTTTTTAAAAATGCTAAAACGGTTTTAAAATCATATGGTTTGTGGATGGAAATTTTAAACTCTTTCACTGATTTATCCTCTCTAGTGCCACTTCTCTCGTATATAAAAACAGAGATAATCCAAATCCAACAGCTATAAATGTTTCTTGTAAATTAAGCTGTCAAATTATAGCTATTTTAAAAACCTTTGTCATTCACTTAGATTCATTTTTTCTAAGCTTACCTGATTTTAGCAAATTGTTACTATTGCTGAAGTTTCGTGTAGTTTTGTAGTTGATTTTTAAATTATGGCTTTTTCGTGGCGTGGACACTACAGCCTCAAAACTAGATTAAGCAAACTTTTATAAAAATTAACTTATTATATTTGTTTATAATTTAAAAAATGGCAAATAACATATGTATAAAATTCTCCTTTTCTCATTACTTTTTGTTTTTCAAATTTCACTTTTTAGTGATTGGACAAAAGCACTTGGTACTTTACAAAATAGTGATAGCTTAAAAAAGAGCTACTTAAGTGGTATGCTTTTAGGTGAGAGTTATGGTATTTATGAAGTTAAAAACTTAAAATCTAAACAAAATGTAAAAGATCTCTATGAGATTAATGAAAATAGTCTTTATTGGTTTGATGATAGTAAAGAGCTAAATAGCAACATCTCAAACATGATTGAAGCAATTCATATGTCGCAAAGTGAAGGTTTGGACTCTTCTAGGTATCATATAGATGAGATTGAGTTTATATTTAAAAAGATTAGTAATGGTGTGATTTTTGATGATAGGGATCAAAATCTTGCACTTATAAAATTGGATATTTTGCTAAGTGATGCTTTTTTTACATTGGCTCGTGATTTATCTTTGGGGCAGATTAATTATAAAGACTTTAGAAATATACTCTATAAAAAATCAAAAGATGAAAATATCAACCATCGTTGGGAAGCTAAAGTTGCAGAGCATGACTATGTGCAATTACTTCAAAAAGCAAAGGAGGGTGGTGATTTTAGTGAAGTTATATACTCTCTTGTTAATGATAATGCAATTTATAATTCTCTTAAAGATGCATACATAAGATACAAATCTATTCAAGACCAAGATGGTTTTCAAAAAATCTCAAACGGTAAAAATCTCAAAATTGGAAATGTTTCAAATAGAGTAAAAGAGCTTCGTATTAGATTGTATCAAAGTGGTGATTTGGATTTTGTGGATGAAGATAATAAAAAATTTGATAAAGAGCTAAGAGATGGGCTTAAAAGATTTCAAAAAAGAGTTGGAATCTGGCCCTCTGGTATTTTAAATTCAACTACACAAAAAGCACTAAATGTATCTGTTCAAAAGCGATTAGCAAAGATAAAATTAAATCTTGAGAGGTCTCGTTGGGAGAGTGATGATTTTGATTTTCGTTATATTCTTGTAAATATACCTGAGTTTATGATGCATTTTAAAGAAGGAAATGAGCTTTTAATGAATGCAAGGGTAATTGTTGGAAAGCTTAAAAATCCTACACCAATTTTTAAAGCAGATATGTCTTACATAGTTTTAAATCCTAGATGGAGTGTTCCTAATTCAATTGTTAGTAAAGAGATGCTGGGGAAAATTCAAGATGACCCTTACTATCTTGAAGATAGAAATTTTAAAACTTATGATAGATGGACACGAAAAGGTAGAAAGGAAATTGATTCATTTGATGTGGATTGGTTTCAATATGATAAGAACAGTAAAATACCTTACAATATAGTAAAAGAACCAGGCTCTTCAAATCCTCTTGGAAATGTTAAGTTTATGTTTCCAAATGATCATGCAGTTTATATTCACGATACTCCAAAAAAGAATCTTTTTAAAAAAAGCGTTAGAGCATTTAGTCATGGGTGCATAAGACTTCATAAACCTCAAAAACTCTTAGAATTTGTCTCACAAGGTTATCTTGATAGTTCTTACTTGGATATAAAATCAAAATTAAACACAGGAAATAATATCTCTTTGGGGTTAAACGAAAAGATACCTGTTTATGTTAGATATTATACCGCATATATCGATGAGCGAGGAGCTGTTGTTTTTACAAAAGATGTATATGGATATGATAAAATTCAAGAAAAACTACTTCTTGAAAAATAATTTTGTTTACTTTTCATTTGTTTTATTTACTCTATTATGCTATAATTTTGACTTTAAATATTTATATTTAATATAAAGATTGAAATTTTTGTTAAAATTAAGGGAGAGTTTTTGGATAGTGATATAGTTAGCAGGTCTAAAAGTATTCAAGTTTCTAGAAGAAATTTTTTAAAAAAATCAGCGGTTTTAATGGGTGGTGCAATCATCACACAAAGTGAGTTGTTAGCAAGTAGAGGTGAGACAAAAACAATTCATCTACATAATATTCATCAAAACAAAACATACAATGCAAATTTTTATGAAAGAGATGCTTACAGATTAAGAGGTCTTTTTGAAGTCAATAAAGCTTTTGTTGACCACAGAGCTCATGAGATGACAAGGATAGATGTAGGTTTGATAAACCTTTTATATGAGATCAATTTAGAAGTTGGTCTTGATAAGAACTTTAATATTATTTCAGGTTATCGAAGCGAGAAGACAAATGCAAATTTAGCAAAAAAGATGCGAGGTGTTGCAAAAGATAGTTATCATATGCAGGGTAAGGCAGTTGATATATATATGCCAAATGTAAGATTAAGCAAAATCAAAGATATTGCTGTTGGACTTAAAAAAGGTGGTGTAGGGTATTACCCTAAATCAAACTTCATTCACTTGGATGTTGGTCCCGTAAGAAGATGGGGAAGTTGACTCTAATAAAGAGACACTTCCTAACTTATTGCTCTAATATATCGTAATCTAATGGTATTTTATAGGCAAATTTGCTTTGGTTTATTTGCTGGTTACTTTTTTGTGAGTTAAATTCTATCGTTACAGAGTTTTGTATCTCATCTTTGTAGGAAATCTTTTTTATTTTATTTCCATCTGTTGTGATAGTATATTTTATATTGTTGAAAGTTGTAACAAATTGGTTGTTGCCTATATCTTTGGCAGAATTTAAAAGTTGTAGTACATTTGGTACTTTTGTAAGTTTGGCAAAGATTGCTTGCTCTAGTTCAGGTTCAATTATGACTATATTTCCATTTTTATAGTAGATCTTTTTCTCAATTGGGCTGTTGTACTCCCAAAGGGCTTGATTGTTCTGTTTTGTTGCATACATTTTTCCGCTATAGGTGATTTTAGAGTTTTGTTCATTTACGATGCTTTGCTTGAAGTTTGACTCTAGTGTATTTAGCTTATCTAAAGAAGCAGAAAATAGTGTGCTTGAAATTATAGTAGTTGCTAATAAAAATTTTTTCAAATGTATCCTTTTTAATTCAAATATCTATATACTTTAGCAGATTAAAATTAATATTTTGTTAAAATGAAAAAATAGATTAAACAACAAATTAAGCATGTAAGGATAAGGTTGATGATAACCTCCATCGTAAGTAAAATTTTTGGAACAAAAAACGATAAAATTGTAAAACAGTATTTAAAAAAAGTAGAGAATATAAATGAGTTAGAAGAGAAATATGAAAAATTAAATGATGAGCAGTTAAAAGAGGCTTTTAATGTTTTGAAACAAGAAGTTCAAGCTAATGAAAAAAGCTTAGACGAGGTACTTTATGACTCATTTGCAATAACTAGAGAAGTTAGTAAAAGAACAACTGGACTTAGACATTATGATGTGCAGATGGTTGGTGGATTAGTGCTTCATGAGGGTAAAATTGCAGAGATGAAAACAGGTGAGGGTAAAACTCTTGTTGCAACTCTACCCATAGTGTTAAATGCTATGAGTGGAAAAGGTGTGCATCTTGTGACTGTAAATGACTATCTTGCAACTAGAGATGCAGAAGACACGGGTAGAATTTATAAGTTTTTAGGTTTTAGTGTTGGTGTTATTACAAATGAGATTCACGATGATTTAGAGAGAAAAGCACAATATGATGCAGATATAACTTATGGTACAAATAACGAATTTGGTTTTGATTATCTAAGAGATAATATGAAATATGCAATAGCTGAAAAAGCTCAAAGAGAACATAATTTTGTAATTGTTGATGAGGTTGACTCTATCTTAGTTGATGAAGCAAGAACTCCGCTTATCATATCAGGACCAACAAATAGAACTTTAGACAATTATGAAAAAGCTGATGAAGTGGCTGCATCCATGGAAGAAGCTACAGAGAAAGATGAAAAAGGTGAGATTAATCAAGAGAGTGGAGACTATGTTGTAGATGAAAAAAATAGAACAGTCTCAATGACGGAAAACGGAGTTTCTAAAGCTGAAAAGGCTTTTGGAGTTGACAATATCTACAATCTTGAAAATGCATCTCTCTCTCATCATATTGACCAAGCTTTAAAAGCTAGGTATATTTTTACAAAAGATGTTGACTATGTTGTAAATGATGGACAGGTTGTAATTGTTGATGAATTTACAGGAAGACTTAGTGAGGGAAGACGATTTAGTGAGGGGCTTCATCAAGCACTTGAGGCCAAGGAGAAGGTTGAAGTTCAAGAGGAATCTCAAACATTAGCTGATATTACATTTCAAAACTATTTTAGAATGTACAATAAATTAGCTGGAATGACAGGGACGGCACAAACTGAAGCTACAGAGTTTGAGCAGATTTATAACTTACCTGTTATCTCTATTCCTACAAATGTTCCAATTGCTAGAAAAGATTTAAATGATCTCATCTATAAAAGTGAGATAGAGAAGTTTAATGCAGTGATAGAGACGATAAGAGGACTTCATAAAAATGGTCAACCAGTTCTTGTTGGTACTGCATCTATTGAAAAGAGTGAGCTTTTGCACTCTTTGCTGAAAAAAGCAAAAATTCCTCATACAGTTTTAAATGCAAAACACCACGAGAGTGAAGCAAAAATAATTGAAGATGCTGGAAACAAGGGTGCAATTACAGTTGCTACAAATATGGCAGGTCGTGGTGTTGATATAAAAATAAGTGATGAGATAAAAGAGCTTGGTGGACTTTACATAATAGGAACAGAGAGACATGAGAGTAGAAGAATTGACAATCAGCTTCGAGGAAGATCAGGTCGTCAAGGAGACCCTGGAGCTAGTCAATTTTATTTAAGTCTTGAAGATAATCTTCTTAGAATATTTGGAAGTGATAAGATAAAATCAATCATGGAGCGACTTGGAATTGAAGAGGGTGAACATATAGAGTCTGGTATGGTAACTAGAGCCGTTGAAAATGCACAGAAAAAGGTAGAAAATCTTCACTACGAGTCGAGAAAGCATATTTTAGAGTATGATGATATAGCAAATGAGCAAAGAAAAGTGATATATAGATACAGAAATGAGCTTTTAGATCCAGAATATGATATAAGCAATAAAGTCAAAGAGAATAGAGAGGCTTATGTAACAAATCTTTTAAGTCGAACTGGAATTTATGATGGAATTCCTGAAGATGAGTATGATATAGATAAACTTTTAGCATATCTTCGTGAAGATGTGTTAATAGAGTTTGAAGATGGACAATTTAAAGATCTTGAAGCTGAAGTATTACGAGAAAAAATCAATGAAATTCTTATGGGGCTTTATGAGCAGAAAATGGAAAAAGTTGATGAGAAACAAAGAAGTAATATAGAAAAAATTGTTTATTTACAAGTTGTTGACAATAGCTGGAGAGATCATCTTTATCAGATGGATATCTTAAAAACAGGTATTGGGCTTCGTGGGTATAACCAAAAAGATCCCCTAACTGAGTATAAAAAAGAGAGTTATGAGATGTTTATTGATTTAACAAAAAGAATTAAACACGAAAGCACAAAAACACTCCAATTAATTCAACTTCGAGATGAGTCAGAAGATAAAGAGCGAGAATATGCGATGGAAAAGATGATGAAAGATATGGAGGAAGCTTCTAAAGATATTACTATGGAGCATACAAGTGTTTTACAGCCAAGTGAAAGTAAAAGTGTAATAGAGAAAAAAATTCCAAGAAATGACCCATGCCCTTGTGCAAGTGGGAAAAAGTATAAAAATTGCTGTGGAAAAAGTGGACCTAAAAAGGGACTTTTAGCCAAGTGAAGTCTATCTCTTTAGTCCCTTATCTTGTTAGAAAGTATCTTCGTTTTGATAAGAGTCAACCTTTTATAACCGTTAGTGCGATTTTAGCTTTTTTAGGTGTTTCTATCGGGCTAATGGTGCTTATCATCGCTATGGCTATTATGAATGGAACTAGTAAAGAGTTCAAGAGTAAAATCTCTACTATGAGTTACCCTATAACAATTTTGCCAAAAGCTGATAAAAAGATAGATATTTATGGTTTGCAAGTGCTTCGAGATAAGTTTCCACATCTTGATTTTAGCCCCTATCTAAATTCACAAGTTATAATTAAGCAGGGAGACACCATGGAGGGTGCAGTTCTTTTTGGTGTTAATTTTGAAGATGAGGTAAAGATCAACTCTATTGTAAAAGAGGCTGTAAAAGATGTTAATGTTAGTGGTTTTGAGATAATTACTGGAAAAGGAATAGGTGAGAGTTTTTCTCTTTTTGATGGAGTTAAAACAACACTTATTTTTACTCAATCCCAACCAGGAGGTTTTTCTCTTATACCCACTATGAAAAGATTTACTTATAGAGGTAGTTTTAACTCAGGGATGCAAGCTTATGATCATGCTTATGTTTATACAACTATCGAGGCACTCTCAAAAATTTTGAAAATCAAAGATAATAGTTTCCACGGTATCCATGTTCACTCAGATGAGCCATTAGAGGAGATTGAAAAGATACGAGAGTTTTTATCTCCTGATTTAGTTGCTGTTGGTTGGTGGCAACAAAATGGAAATCTCTTTTCAGCTATGGAGATGGAGAAAAAAGCACTTTTTATAGTTTTAATGCTTATTATCTTAGTTGCATCTTTAAATATCATAAGTTCACTTCTTATGACTGTTATGAATAGACGACGAGAGATTGCTCTTTTGTTATCTTTGGGGGCTACTAAAGAGGAGATTAAAAAAGCATTTTTTCTTTTGGGAACTGTTATTGGGGGCGCGGGGATTTTATTTGGTACTTTTTTGGGGTTTTTAGGGATGTTTTTACTTGGTCGTTTTGATATAATCTCACTTCCTGAAGATGTTTATGGAACTAGTCGTCTGCCACTTGATTTATCTACATCAGATCTTGTATCTATTTTGGTTGGAGCTGTTTTAATTGTTTTGGTATCTTCATTTTATCCATCTAAAAAAGCTACACAAATTGATGTTTTAGACACTTTAAGGAATGAGTAATCTAAAGATAGTAGCTTTTTAGTCGATATAAAAACTAAAAAGGTTTTATATTATGGATAAAAAGTTTTTATTGGCACTTCCTATTTTAGTATTTGTTATTGGTTTGTATTTTTTTCTAACAAAAGAAAATATTGAACAATTTAATCAAAATGTTACCAAACAAAACAGTAAAGATTTGCAGAACTTTTTATATGAAAACAATGATAAGTTTGTAAAACTAGCCATAACTCTCTCTCCTGAAATTTCAAATAACATCACAAGAGGATCAGTTGAAGATAATAAAATAGAGTTCACAGCTCCAGATACAAACAATCCAAAACAGAAAGTCAAATACAGAATAAGGCTTTTAGATAGTGGCATAATAAACTTTGATTTTGATGAGAACAGTGGGAGAATTAGTGGAAATTTTATAACATATAGAGGAGTTGCATCTGATGGTTCACCTATCGTAAATCTTATACCTTTATAATATAGGGTGTTCATTTTTCTAAGATTATGCCGATGTTACTAGTAATAGTACCAAATAAAGGATTTACTCTTATGAAATTTAGCAAAAATATATTTTTAATTATCTCCGTCTGCTTTTTTACAATCTCTTCATTGCAAGCTTCGCCTTGTGATACAAATCAAGAGATAACACTTGGTACAACTGCTTCAAATGCTGAGTTAGGAAATCAAAGAGTAAATAATGCAACTGGAGCTTTATATTATAAAATAGAGATAAAAGATGCAGGAAGACTCTCAATTTGGACTATGAGGGATAGTGTGGAGCCAGACAATAGAGTCAATACAAAAGGTTATCTTTTAGATAGTAGTTGTAATGATATGGGTTTTACAGAAAACATTAAAAATACATCTCCAAGATATTTTGATTTTTATGAAGTTCTTAATCTTGGCACTTATTACTTAAAAGTTGAAAATAGTTCAAGTCTTGATGATGAAAATACCAATTTTAGAAATGGTCTATTTGAGATACGAAACTATTTTATAAAGACAAAAGATACACCTAGTATTGTTTTAGATAAGTATACAGACTCATCTGTAAGATCTGGAGAAGATTTTAGATATAAGCTTTCACTTTACAATGATAGTTCATTTGTTAATACAGACATAGTTATAACAGATACTCTTGATTCAAGGTTAGTGTTACAGACAGATTGGAATAAGACTCCTGGTGATTGGGATTGTACAAATGTTGGAAATGATATAACTTGTAAATATAAACATGATTTACAAGCAAACAATTATGCAAGCAGACTTGAAATAGGTGTTATTGCACCAACTGTAACAAGTGTGATTATGATAGATAATAAAGCTGAAGTTACAGCAAAATCAGGAACTACTGATATTGGAGATGATGATAGTTTTTCAGTAGATATTGACCCTGTGGTTATAAGTAAATCTGATATTAGTTTAAATATTTTAAGTGGTTATGATGAAGTTGAAGTTTTAGGAACTTACTACTACAACATTGTTATTAATAAAACAGGAGATGAGAATATTACAGGAACTACTTTAGAGATAAACACAACAAGTGAGGCAGATTATGTCTATATAGATCATACTTATAGTTATGATTGGGTTTGTAGTAAAAATGCTAAACGCTTATCATGTCAGCTAACTCATGCTTTTGGTCAAGGCGGCCTACAAGAAGAGATAAAAATTAGAGTGCAAGCACCAGGTAATCCATCGGAAGTTAAAATAATAGCTAGAGTTTATTCAGACTATTTAGATGATCTTAATTTGACAAACAATAGTGCTAGCAAAACAACAACTATAAAAGAGACAGATATGTCTGCTCACAATCCTAGAGAGTTTACAAAAGTTCCATTTGCAGATGATGTAGTTGATATGAATATATTTGGTGATATTTTAACAATAGGAAATCAATCTATTTGTGAAAAAGATAATAAAGGAGATTGTCAAGAGCCAAGTGCAAGTGTAAATGATAAAATATATCAAAAGTATGCAAATTTAGATACAAGTGGACTCTCTGCAATTTATAGCACTTCAACAAGTGCAACTTTAGATATCTCTCTCACAGATGAGATTATGTGGGCTGGACTTTACTGGATGGGGAGAGTTGATAAAGGGAAAGAGAGTTGGAAAGATTTACAAGATAAAGCATCTACTGTATATATAAGACATGATTCAAATAAGACGGCATATCATAAATTAGATGCTCTAAGAAGTACACCAAGTTACGATAACAGTGGTACTAAAATCATGGTAGATAAGTACAATTTTATAAATACTACTAGCTATTTTAACTATCAAGGTGTAGCGGATGTTACTAAATATGTAAAAGATAATAGAGGTGGTAGATACTGGGTAGCAGATGTAACTTCAAGTGAAGGTTACAATATAAGTGCAGGTTGGAGTTTAGTTGTTGTTGTGAGAGATACGAAATCAGCTCCAACAAGAGAGCTTAAAAATATTACACTTTATGATGGATATGAGGGTGTATGGAAAACTCCAAATAATACAACTTCAGCTATCTATAAATCTTCTATTGAGCAGAATGTAGTAGGGTTTTTAACTCCTTCAACAGGAGCTATAACTTCAAAGCTTACATTTTTTGCATTTGAAGGTGATCTCTCTTTACCAGATTTTATAGAAGTTGATGGCAATAGACTTAAAAACAGTTTAAATAATGAAAAAGATGTTGTAAATGGAACAATTTCACAAGATGGAAAATTTGTTAATACAAGACTTCCAAATCTAAAAAACACTTCAGGAATTGATATAGATGAGTTTAATTTAGGTACAACTGATGGTGGACCTGGTATCATTAAACATTCTCAAAAAGAAGCTAAGATTAAAATCGGCTCTTTAGGTCTTGCTTCAAATAATGGTGGAGGAGATCAATACTATCTAGGAATGTTCTCTTTTTCAACAAACTTAAATGATCCAGTTTGTTATATGCAGAATTTTAAAAACAGTTCATACACGAGTGATCTTAGTGATAGTGGTTCATATATAGATGATGTTATTGGAATTGAAGTAGAGATTAGAAATAAAGAGACACAGACACTTTTTGATGTTCATAGTTATATAGAGATAGATAAGATGTTTGAAGAGGTTAATGGAACATTTGAGTTAAAAAATGTTGGTGATGTTGGATTTAGTGAGTATAGTAATCTTTTTGAGTACTCTAAAGTACAAAGAGTTGATGTTAATTTGAGTGAAGTAAAAACTTCTATAGGCTCAAGTGCGAGTTCAAGCAAAGGTGGAGATTTAAAATATAAAGAGAATATCTTTATAAGATTTAATGCAAAAATCAAAGGACAAAATGATGATAACACGACTAGAAATAGATTTAGTGTAAGTTATGTTCCAACACCTGATAAAAAGATAGAGATTTCAAGATGTGATGGAGAGGATCAGAAAATCCATATCTTGAAAAATAAGCCAAATGGTTTTGAGGTGACTCATAGAGGTGGCTTGCAAGATGGAGTTACAGATGGTATGAGTAATGGAGCTAAATCGAATGAAAATCATCTTTTTACTCAAGTTGTAAATCAAGGTTTTTATATTGATATAGTTGCACTTCAAGATGGAGTTGGCAAAGAAAATCTGGTACGAGATGCGAGTGAAAAGTATAGAGGTCTTGTCCAGCTTCAAGCAGTTGATGTAAATGCTAGTGGAACTTGTGAGAGTTTTGTAGGAGTTGGTCCTATAAGTTATATACCATTTGATGATAAAATAAGAGTTGAGACAAACTCTAGTGTTTTTTCAGTTGATAAAAATGCTTCATTTAGAGTTAAGTATCTAGTAGATAGATATAGAAATCATGTGGAGTGGGATAACATTGGAGATGATTTAGATAGCTTGCAAAAAATGGTAGAAAAAGCTAATGTAGATAGTGTCTGTAAAGAGATTTGTGAAAACACAACAGATGCAAAAACTTGTAGAGAGTGTGTTTTTGAAGATGTATCTAAAGGTGGCTTTAGTCAATCTTCATGTTCTTCTGATACATTTGCAATAAAGCCTGAAAAAATTGAGCTTAGTTTAAATGTTGCAACAAAACCAATAGGAGGAGCAAGGTATAACTTGACTCTTGACTCTCTTAGTGCAGGTTATGATCAAAACTTTTCTACTTCAAGTATTAATAGAGTAAAAGGTGAGATAACTTTAGCTAGTGAAAATTCTGAATGTGGAGAGGATGATGGTTTTTATAGTGGAGATATAGCTTATTTGAGTGGTGTTGCAAATGTATCTAATTTCTCTTATAATAATGTTGGAAGAGTAATTGTAACTTATAGCGATAAAAGTTGGACAGACTATGAGCAAAATGCTAGTAGTAAAACTCTCAGTGATTGTGTAGTTGGAAGTAGTGATAATAGTTTTAATGCAGATAATAAAGTAGGTTGTGAAGTGAGTGGAGGTAGAACTTTTGATTTTACTCCTGCTGGGTTTACAAATACTTTAGTATTAGAAAATGGTATAGGCAATTTTAACTATATGGCAAATGATAGTGAAGATATCTCAGCAAGGCTTAGACTAAATATCCAAGCATCTTTAGCAGGTGGATTAGGAGTTGCTACAAACTATAGTGGTGAGTGTTTTGCAAATGATGTTAATGTTGCATATACTTATAATGGAATAAGAACAGGTACAAGATATATCCAAGCAGGAGAGACAAATATAGAAAATGATTTTGATTTTGATAGAGCTAGTGATAGTTTTGCAAATGGAGTTTCTAATGTAAATGTATCTGTTAACTTTGGTCGAGATTCACAAGTACCTCAAGAGCCATATACAATTTTTAGAGACGATTTTAATGTTACAGTTGCAGACAAGGTAGATGCATCTGTAACAGGATCAATGGTAGCAGATGCAGATCATGGTGTCTCTTTTTATTATGGTAGGTTGAATGTTCCTGATATTGAGACATCTCTTCAAAATATCTATGTTAATTTCCAGTATGAGGTTTTTTGCCAAGGGTGTGATAGAGCTGACTTCCCTTTTGCAAATGGTCCAGAGAGTGCTGATAGTGTTTTTTGGTATGTAAATAATACAAATCACAATAACTTTGTTCAAGGAACTTTTACAAATGAGAATTCACAAAATGGAATGCAATTTGCTAATGAGAGCTTTAGAGGGATGAATGTTCTGCTTGGAGCTGGAAATCGTGTTCCTCATAGTGATAGAATTACTTACAATCCTTCTCCTTGGCTTGTTTTTGATGAATTTAGAGCAGGTGTTGTGAGTGATAGTTTTAATATCAGGATGTTTTCTCGTGGAAATTGGTCTGGAAAAGGGAAAATTGGTACAAGTGTTTTAGGGCAAGATATGTCAGAAGAGACTTCAAAAAAGATGGAGTGGTAACTTATGAAAAGAGCAGCATTTAGTTTGATTGAGCTTGTTTTAGCAATTGTCATAATTGCAATTTCACTTATGACAATACCTCTTATGCTTAGCCAAAGTGGGAATAATAACTCATTTGCAATATCACAAGAGACAATTTTTGCAGCAAGAACCAAGATAGGAAATATTTTAACTCATCAGTGGGATGCAAACTCTACTGAAAATAATGGATCTATTACATATATAAGAGTTCTTGATGTATTAGATGGAAATGCTAGTCTTGATAGATTAGCATTAACAGGAACATTAGATGATAACAGAAGAATAGGTCATGTTCAAAATAACTTTAGACGAAGATTTCACGATGACAATATAACTGTTGCTGGAGTGGTTCTTCCTTCAGGTGGAGTAGATCTCAATAATACAAGTATAGATCAGTTTCACGGAGATTTCGTTTCATATGATAGCTTTACTGGATTTGATTATGTTAGGGATTTTAATTTAAGTACATCTATTTTTTATATCGATGATGATGCTAATTATACAAATCAGAATATTAATTTTAATTTTGATGAAACAACTAGACAAAATATCAATAATATTGTTAATAGTACAAATATAAAAATGATTGAAGTAGTAGCCCAAAGTGAAGATGGAATAAGTTTTACATTTAGAACATTCTCATCAAATATTGGACAGACTGATTTACTAAGTCGAGAAGTGAGGAATTGATGTTTAAAAGAGTAAAAAGAAGAGCCTTTACCATGATTGAAATGATTATGGTTATTGTTATTTTGGGTATAGTTTCTATGATTGGTACAAATATCATAGCAAACATGTATGAGTCATATATTCGTACACAAATCATCAACGAGTTGCAGCAAAAAACAGAGCTTACTATCAACCAGATTACAAAGAGACTAAAGTATAGAATTAAGCCTTCGGTTATCTCTAAAAATCGTACAAATCCAAATGATTTTAAAGAGTTATCAAATGATGATAATGTAGTAGTATATAATGTTTTAGAGTGGATTGGATATGATAATGAAAGTTTTATGGGTGAGTGGAATGCAACATTAAATAGATATACTCCTGGATGGAGTGGCTTTGTAGATTTAGATGCACCTGATACAAATGTCTCACGAATTAGAACAAGTGGCTCTACTTTGGCATTTGCTAGACAAAATATTCTCGCACTTTCAAACAATCAGGTAGATATAGTTGCGGGTGCTCAATATCCTGCACTTATTTTTAAGAAGTTGGACAATATCGCACCTGTAACTTTTGGATTTGATCCAGCTATAAATGATGCAAGTAATACACTTCCAGTAAGATTAATAAATAATAATGTTTTAGAGTTTGTAAATAACGATGGAACAATCAATGATACAAATAAAACACTTTATGAGCAGTATCATCTAGCATGGTCTGCATATGCAATTGCTCCTAGTAATGTAGATGATATAAACTCTACTGATTTTAATTTGACACTTCATTACAATTATCAACCTTGGCACAATGAGAGATTTGATACAAATACAACATCAACAGTTCTTTTAGCTGAAAATGTTAGTACATTTGTATTTACTCAAACAGGTAATACTATCCAGATAAAACTATGCATCCAAGATGGAAATAGAACTGGTGTACCTATCGTATTTTGTAAAGAAAAGGCTATATTTTGAGAAGAGGTTTTGGTTTAATTACGGCAATAATTATAATGGTTACAGTGGCTGTTTTGATGTCACTTATGGTAAATCTATCAAGCTCCTCTGTAAAAACTACTTTAGATGTTTATCTAAAAGAGCAAGCAGAGCTTTTAGCAAGAGGAGCAACAGAGTATGCACTTTTAGCAATATCAGGACATGATAATAGTAATAACTGTATTCAAAATATTAATATAGCATATCCGCAAGCTATAAACAACACTCACGATATAAGGATATCACTAACTTATATCGGAAATAGTATGCCAAATTGTGTTAATATGCTTGATAATGGTATATTTACACCTGAGTCAAATGTAACCGTAATCATAGATACTGTTGTCTCTGTAAATCAAGCAAATACACTCATATCTGAGCCTATTAGGATACATAGAAGGACTATTCAAAAACCATAATTACTATTTAAATATAATTTATAATTTATCTTTTATTTAAATAGTTTTATAGTAAAATGTACTTCTATTTCCATTTTAAGGAGGGAATTATGAATATGAGTTTAGTTGGAAGACAACTTGAGTTAACAGAGCCTATAAAGGCACATATAGAAGCAGCGATAGGAACTTTAAAAAAATATAATTTAGATATAATTGCTGTTAGAGTAGCAGTTTCTGCAGATGAGAGAGGTGGGAAAAAAGGTTTTTCTGTCGAATTTTCTATAAATTTACCACATAAAAATACAATTGTAGTAAAACAAAAAGACAAAGATGTATATGCAGCTGTTGATTTAGCAATAGAGAGAACACAAAAAGTTTTAAGACGACACAGCGACAAGATAAAAGCTCACAAAGCGATAAAAGTGAGTGAATTTGCAAATCTAAGTATTCCAGATGAGTTAGATGACAATTTTGATATAGATAGTGAGATGGATGAGATAGTCCCAATGGAGCTTGATTTGTATAAGCCTTTAGATATAGAAGAAGCTTTAAATATGCTAAAAGAGAGTAATAAACAGTTTTATATCTTTAATGATAAAGATGACAAAACAAGAGTTTTATACAAGAGAAAAGATAACAGATACGGACTTTATTAAGATTTTAAGCCGTATTTTTATATACGGCTTATTTTATCCCATAATCCACAATTTCACCCTCTAAAGTCTTAAAAAAAGCTACAATATCATCAATTTGATGTTTAGTAAAATCAACTCCAATTTGATGTTTTCCCATAATTCTTACAGCTTCTTCAATCTCTTTAATTGCACCGTTATGAAAATAGGGAGATGTTTTTGTGATATTTCTAAGGATTGGCACACGAAATCTTTTATGGTTGTTTTGCCCTAAAAAGCCACCTATGTTTTCAAAAGGAAACTCTTGGTCATATATATTTACATTAGGGTCAAAATTGATATTAAACCAATCTTTATATGGACGAAGTGGAAATTTTTGGATGCTTTGCCCTCCAACGCTCATGCCAACATGGCATCCTTTGCATCCTTTATTTATAAAGAGATTTAATCCTCTTTTTGCTTTTTCATCAATCGCATTGTCATCTCCATTTAAAAAATCATCAAATTTTCCGTAAGTTAAAAGTGTTCTTTCATATGCTCCTATGGCTTTTTGAACATTTTTAAAAGTAATATTTTCATCAAATACTACTTTAAATTCTTTAACATATGTTGGAGAATTTTTTAATCTTCTTTCAACTTCTTTAGGTGTTAAATTCATCTCAAAAGATGCCTGGATTGGTCCACCTGCTTGCTCTTCAACATCTTTTGCTCTTCCATCCCAAAATTGAGCTTTTGCAAGAGCTGCATTTAAAACTGTTGGAGAGTTTAAGTGAGATGGGTTTTTTTGACCATCGTGACCTATGGCGGTAGGGATATTGTCATCTCCTCCCTCTTTTAGTTTATGACAAGTAGCACAGCTAATATCTCTATCATAAGATAGATTTTTATCAAAAAATAGTTTTTTACCAAGGGCTATCTTTGTAGGAGTTAAAGGGTTTTGTGGATTGTCAATGACTTCTAAAAGCTCTTTATAAGTTGTTGGTATAGGCTTTAATCCAAGTGATAGAGCTTTTTCTCTAAGTTCTTTGTCACTTAGTTTTTCATCTGGATTTGCACTAAATATATACAATAGCAAGAGCATTGCAGATGCTAAGACAGTGATAATTACAATTTTTCTTTTTATAGTTTTCATAACAGATATTGTACGATAATATCATATAGAAATTCAATAATTTTTTATCACAAAAAGAATTTTATTTTAGCAGTAGAAGAATTATTTTAATAAATCTTTTGGATAAATTCCATAAGTTTTAAAAAATAGTTTAGAAAAGTGTCCTTGATGACGGTATCCCACTCTTTTTGAGATTTCTCCAATAGTTAAAAACTGCTCTTTTAGAAGTAAGTTTGCTTCTTTAAGACGAAGTTTTTGAATATAGTGCCAAATAGTTGTTTTATAAACTCTTTTAAATACAATTTTTAGTTTAGATTCATTTGTAGCACAGAGGTGCGCTAGATCCTGTATAGTTGGAGGGTTTTCAAAACTTTTTAACAGATAATCTTTTGCTTTTGAAGCTATAAGTAGCTCATCTTTAGTTAAATTTTTATCCAATATATCAAGCAAAGAGAATCTATGGAGTATAAATTCAATTATATTATGTTCGCACAAGAGGCTATTTGTACTTTTTGTGTTGATGATTTTGTCAATGATATAAAGAGTTAATGCATCTATTGGTTGGGAGTTTATAAGCTCACTTGAGAATTCATTTTGTGTTTTGTTGTATAAAAAATCAATTGGTTCATTTGGATCTTTACTAAGATACCTTTTTAGAAAAAAATCAGCAACAAAGAGAATAAATATATTAGAATTTTCATCAGCTTTAAAAGTAAAGTCTTGTTTTGATGAAGAGTAGATATTTATATAATCTTCTTTAATTTCATAAGAAGTGTGGTTATGATGGTTATATATTTGAAGATTACCCTTTTTTACAACTATAAACATAAGCATTCTATCTAAATTTTTTATATGAAATTTTGATTTTGAAAGTATTGTTAAAAAGAGTATTCCATTTGAGATATCAACTCTTGTGAAATTTTTGTTTTTAGTTATCTTATATTTTCTGTCTGTTATGTTAAAGAAAAAACTATCCATTACAGATGATAATACTCTCTAACTCGTCTCTCAAAGTCCTCATCACTCAACTCTCTTCTCATGGGGATAAATTTACTTGCTTTCTCTCCAACTGTAACACGAGCAGGGGAGTGTCTATCTTCAATTATTTTCAAGATAGCTTTTGCGACCAATATAGCATCATTTCCACTGTTTATCTGATTTAAGATTTGAGGGGTTAGAGTTGATACTATTTTGAAGTATGGTGAGTTTTTATCAAAAGTTTTTTTATTTGTCACTAGGTTTTCTCTTGCAAAATTTGTATCAAAAAAACCAGGCATTATGGAGTGGACTCGTATGTCAAAATCTCTTAATTCATATCTTAAAGAGTCGGTAATCCCTTCTACTGCATATTTACTAGAGTTATATAGTGTTAAAAGTGGCAAACCTATTTTTCCTAAAAATGAGCTGATATTTATAATAATACCTTGTTCTTGAATTCTCATTTTGGGTATTACAGCTTTGCAAACTCTTAAAACTCCAAATACATTTATATTAAATTGTTCAAGCATCTGATTTTCATCTAAATCTTCGATAGTTGAAACTAAACCATAACCAGCATTGTTTATAAGAATATCAATTTTTGGTATATTCATAAGAGTATTTTTTATATCTGTTTGACTGCTTACATTTAGTTTAATTGGATGCAGATTTTTCTCTTTTATATCTTGTAATTTTTCAGGGTATCTTGTTCCTGCATATACACTAAAGCCTCGTTTTGCCAAAAAAAGTGCGGTTGTTTTACCCATACCTGAACTAGATCCTGTGATTAAAACAGTCATGTTAGCTTCATAAATAGAGCTAAACAAAGAGCGATAACAATTGTAAAAAAGAGTAGAAGCATATTTTGTTTTTTTTCATTAAGATCTTTTTTGCTTTTTATAAAGTTTACTATCTTAATAGCAGGCCAGATAGAAAAACCTATAAAAACCATCATAAAAACTAGAGTAATAATTATATCTATCATGATTTTTTAATCCAATTCAATTTTTTTCTTAGATTTACTACTTCTCCAGTTATTATTAAGACAGGAGTTTTTAAATCTTTTGCCAATTCATAGATATTTTCCAACTCTCCAACAACTACCTCTTCATCTTTTGTTGTTCCTCTACTTATAACCGCTATTGGGTGATTTTTTGGTTTTCCTATCTCTATAAGTTTAGTGGAAATTTTTTCTAATTGATGAAGACCCATTAAAAAGATAATTGTATCATCGTTTTTATAATCCTCAAAAGAGAGTTGACTCTTTGTTTTATCTGAACTTTTATGAGCGGTTACTACTCGAAATGAGCTTGCAATGCCACGATGAGTTACTGGAATTCCAGCATATCCAGGAACGGCAATGGCTGAACTAATTCCAGGGATAAACTCAAACTCTATCTCTTTTTCTCTTAGATAAATTCCCTCTTCACCACCTCTACCAAAGACAAAAGGATCACCACCTTTTAATCTCACTACATGTTTATATTTTAAGGCACTTTGGTAGATAATTTCATTTATTTCATCTTGGGGCATTATATGGTGTTTATTCTCTTTTCCTACATATATAAAGCTGCATTCACTCTTTGCCTCTTTTAGTATGTCAGGGTTTGCTAATTTATCATAGATGATTACATCAGCTTTTTTTATAACACGAAGTGCTTTTATCGTAAGAAGCTCAATGTCTCCAGGTCCAGCTCCTGTTAGATAAACTTTTCCAGCCATTTTTACTCTTTCTCATTTGCCAAGATAAAATCATCAACACTTTCTTTCTCATAAATATTTAAATCTTTTAAGCTCTGCATGCATTTTGTTGCATTTTTATTGTATTTGCAGTTTTGGTTAAATATATCAACTCCAAAAAGCCTTGGATAAAATTGTCTATTTTTGTTGATGTAGTTATATTTTCCAACAGGAATATCACAAGCATAAGATGCAATTTTTTCAAAACTTTTAGTATCCCATACTTCAATAGATCCGTTATGCTCATAGATGCTTAGATATGCATATTTTCCATCACCTGTAAATTCAGTGTGAATGTACTGTTTATCTTTTATGGGTATCTTTTTTTTCATTTGGAAGTCATGTTTTGAGACAAGTATCAACTCATCACTGCCATTGTCTATCCAAAGATATGGAGTATTTGGATGAGTTTTAACAAAAAAACCATCTCCTCCTATTTTGATTTGTTTTTCAAAACTCCAGTCGTACATTTTCCAAATCGTGATATAAGGTTTTCTAAGATGTGGAGTTGCAAAATAGAAGTTACCTTTGTTGTACCAATAAGTTGCAGAGAAAAGGTGCGGCATACCCTCCATGTCATGTTCAAAAACTATCTTTTTACTCTCTATTTCATAAACTCGTAAAACTTTCCCACTTCTTGCAGTTGCTATTAAAAATTTATCAAAAGGATCTATAAAAAAGTCTTCAATCGGCTCTTTAATTTTACTATATGATATATCAAATGTTTTACTATTAACTACACCAATAAGAGGTTTATTTCGATAAGTAAAAATCATCTCATCTTTTGAGTAAAGCTCATACAAAGCACTAACTTTTCCATCAAGTGGAATTAATTTTGAAGGTGAGAGAGTTGTACTATCCATAACTACCATCTGCTCAGGTAGTAAACAAGTAGCAACAACTTTTTTCCCATCTCTGCTTAAAGAAAGATTTCGAAGATTTATACAGGCTCTTATCTTTGCAACTCTTCGACCCTCTTTTAATGAGTACCTTGCAACCCAGCCATCACGAGTAGGGATAAAGATATTTTCTGCTTTAGGAAATTGATACTTGATACCTCCGTGAACATTTTTTAGTGGAAATTTATCTAGTATCTTTTCATTTTCCATAATCCAAACATATCCACCATCTCTCTCAACAACTGGAAGTAGTTGCTCAATATCTTTGATACCTAAATCTTTTTTCTTATCATTAAAGTTAACAATGGATTTTTTAATTTTCTCTTTATCCCAAATATAGTTTTTTACAGGAGTTTTTATATATCTGCTTATCTCTAAAAGCTCATAAGGGCTTAAAAACTCATATGAAGGCATAAGAGTCTGAGGAAATCCATTTTTTATTTTTGATGATAACTCTTTTATCTGTTTATATTTTTTTAAAAACTCTGGCATAAGTGGAGGAGCTGATATACCAATTCGATCTTTATGATGACAACTCATACAATACTTCTCATATAGTTTTTTCCCAGTGTTGTGTTTTGGAAGTGCTTCAACATTGTGAGCAGCTACACTATCTATCGCATTTGCAGGAAGTAAAAAAACCATTGTGGATAAAAATATAGTTATTAGTAGATGTACTCTCATCATAAACCCTCTTTAAAAAAAATCTATTATAGTAGAAAAAGATAATATCGAGCAAAAGCCCGATACTATCTTGGATGAAAGATATTTTAGTAGATATCTTTCATTGTGTTAGTTACATTGAACTTACCAGTTGGAGTGATAAGTCTTTTATCGTCAATTACACTTTTAAGCTCAAGTGTATTTGAATCATAAACCAAGATTACAGACGGTGTAAGCTTGTTACCCCAAATGCTTGTCCATACTTCTGAACCATCAGCATTGAACTCAAAGTGAACAGGTCCTCTCATGGCAACTTTAGGATCAGCAGACTTAAGATACTTAGGATCAATAGGAATAGTTTTAACAACTTCTAGTTTCTCTTTATCAATTACATAAATCTGAGTTTGTAGTTTTCTATCTGGATTCACTGGACGATCTGCAAAGATATATTTGCTATTTGGGTGAGTTTTTACAAATAGATTCCCACCACCTTCACCTGGAAGTGCAAATTTTTTAACAACTTTCCAAGCATTTTTAGGATGATTTTCTGGATCTGTTCCAATTGCTACGATATCATTAGAACCGATATGACCTGTAATCCAAATAGGTCCCAATGTCTTATGATCAACATTTGCTCCACGACCTGGATGAGGTTTGACACCTTGTGATGGAATATTTTTAACTAATTTACCCTCTTTGGTATCAATTACAGAGATAACATCTCTAGCATTTGCAGCTGACATAAAATATCGTTTGCTCAAATCCCAACCACCATCGTGCAAAAATCTCTCTGCTTCAATCATTGTAATTTTTGGATTCATGACATTTGAGTAGTCATATAACCATACTTGACCAGTCTCTTTGATATTTATAACCCATTCTGGTTTTGTATGAGATGCAATAATAGCTGCAACTCTAGCTTCTCTTACATACTCATTTGTATCATAAGTGTAACTTGCAGTTGAGACAATTTTTAAAGGCTCTAATGTCTCTGCATCAACAGTTACGATAGATGGTGGCCAGTAACAGCCAATAACAGCATATTTATCAAGATAATCTTTGTGTTTAGATGTATCAATACTTCTTGCATCATTACATGGTCTGAACTCTGCAACATTTTTAGGATCACTCATCCAAAGATCAATTACAGATGCTTTCCCATCTCTACCAATTACATACATGTATCTACCACTTGCACCTGTTCTTGTTATGTGTGTTGCATATCCAGAATCAACAACAGAGATAACTTTTTTGGTTTTTCCATCTATAATTGCAATTTTTCCAACATCTCTTAAAATTACTGCAAAGTAATCTTTCCAATTTTTAGCCCCAGCTTCTGGTGCTGTTGGTCTATCTTTAACGGGAATTAATATTTTATGGCTTGCTTTCATATCTGCCATAGATTTTTCAGGTGGCATAGGTGCTTCTATTTGCATATATTTAGCCATTAAATCAGTTTGAGCAGGTGTTAACTCTCCTGATTTACCCCAACCTGGCATTCCGCCTGGTGTTCCATCATTTACAATCATTTTAAGGGCTTCTGTCCCTATAGCTTTGGCTACCTTAGGTTCCAACGATGGTCCTAATGCCCCTTTTCTTAACATTCCATGACAACCTGCACATCTATCAAAATAGACCTGAGTTGCCTCTTTCATCTCAGCATCTGATAACTTAATACCACTTGCTTGTAGACCCATAGCTGCAACAGATGTTGCAACCACCACACTTAAAATCTTACCGAACTTCATAATATATGTCCTCCATATAATCTTCGTGTAATTTACAATGAGTATAATGGCTCCGTTTGTTTCTAGGCAAACTAGGGAGGAATTTCCTCCTCCCTAAAATGGAACAATCTCTCTTGTAGCCTTAGCTAATTTTTTTCCTGTAGCCTTATTTACCTTCAGCTAATTTTTTCTTTTCACTACTATATAAAAAAAACATAGGAGTGATGATAATTGCATGAAGAAAAAAAGTCAATAACATTGGGTACTGATTTAGTGTTCCAAAAAAACTTGGAACTATATCTGAAAATGGTTCAAACATTGTATCTCCTTAAATAAATATTGGCTGAGAAAAATTCTCAGCGTCTTAAACTTTTGCTGACTCTCTTAGTTTCGCATTTTTTCCAATTGAGAGCAAATCTACAATTAAAAACACAAAACCAATCAACATAACTCCACCCATAACAAGTCTCCATCCCATACCTTGAACAAACCAAACGGCATTTTGTGAGATAAAGAAACCTTCCCAAGTTGCACCAAATTGAGCTCTTTCTATTAGTACTTGACCATATCCAGAGATTAAAAGTGCTACTGTCATACCAAGCATACCGATATTTAAAAGCCATATTGACATCTTGAAATTAAATGATGCCTTCATCTGCTTAATGCCATGGGCTCTTTGAATTCCCATATAGAACATCGCTATGAGGATTGTTGCATATGCACCCCAAAATGCTAGGTGACCGTGTGAAGAGGTAAACTGTGTACCGTGAGTATAGATATTTACCTGTGGTAAGGTATGAAAAAATCCCCATACACCAGCACCTAAAAAGTTACCAGCACCATTAGCTATAATCCAAGCAAAAGCAGGAGTATTAGCTAAATGTGCTGTTCCACCTTGTCTTCCTGCCTCTTTACCCCAGTCATATATAACATGAACTAACATTGCTATAAGAGGAACTGGTTCAAGTGCTGAAAATAGTGCTCCAATTTCCCACCAGTACTCAGGAGTACCAATCCAGAAATAGTGATGACCCATACCTAATATACCTGAGCCAAAAAGCATTGCAACTTCTATCCATAACCACATCTCAACAATTTGTCTTTTAGCACCTATAATTTGCATAAGTGACCAAGCAGCAAGTGTAGCTACATAAACTTCCCAAGTGGCTTCAACCCAAAGGTGAATTACCCACCACCACCAAAACTGATCAACTGTGATATTGTCTGTATAAAACATACCACATAGGTAAAGACCAGCAAGTGCCAAAAGGTTTGCCATCATAACAGTCATAAGACCTGTTCTTTTTCCTTTAATTGCAGTTGCATAGACATTAAATACAAATCCTAAAACTACAATAACAATACCAATATCAGCCCATCTTGGAGCTTCAATATATTCTCTACCTTCGTGAATTAACCAGATACTAGCTTCAGTTCCTGAACCTACTTGAACAAAGATATATACAAGTATAACTACAGTGATAGCAGCTGTTAAAACCCAAAATAGAAGTTTACCTAAACCTATACCTACAGTCTCTATACCTGTTTCAGAAGGCATGAGTAGATATACAGTTCCAATCATCGCATACAACATCCATACAATAAGTGCATTGATATGAACCATTCTAGCTACCGAAAAATCAAAGATTTCAAACAAAAAACTAGGATAGAGAAATTGAGTTGCTATTATCATACCCATTAAAAGTTGAGCACCAAGCAAAATAATAGCAACTCTATAGTACATCATCGCTAATTTTTCAGATTCGTATTTGAATACATTATTTTTAATACTATCTACCATGGATTGCTCCTTTTATCTTGCCAAAGTTTCTTGGGAAACCGTTGGTGTCGATTGAACTCATGTGTTTTAAAAATGCAACCAAACCTTTAGCCTCTTCTTCAGTAATACCAAGTTCAGGCATCATTCTCTCATGTGTTGGATAAGTTGAAGGATGCATTAAAAATTCTGCCATCGCTTCCTCTTTTGTACTTTTTCCAGTCATTGCAAGATAAGGTCCACTCTCACTCCACATTGGATCAAGCCATGATTTTGTAAGATCCGGTGCATAGTAGGCACCATTTCCAAGAAGTGTATGACAATTCATACAGTTTTTAGCTTGAGATGTAAGTTTACCGAGGTTAAGAAGTTTTGCCGCTTCTTCTACACTCCACTCTTTCCCAAAAAACAGCTCTTTTTCACCAATAAATGGAGTCTCATGACCTCTTTTGTCATTCATCTCATAGGTGATTGTGTAGTTGATTACTGTTGGGGCTGGAACCCTTTTTGTAATACCGTTTTTGAGGTCTTCATCATTTCCCATTGAAATTTGAGCCCCTGTATCAAAGGTTAGCCAAATTAGCAATATTGCGGAAAAGCCCGTTACCCATGCGGCTGAGCGTTGCCAGAAACGATTACTTCCCCAAACAGAAGTTGGTTTCTCTTCCATATCTACCTCCTTAAAATATTGTTTTAATGTTCACAAGTCTCATCGTGTGACTTATCCATCAAGAAGAAGATGAAGTGAGGAAAAAATAGGTAAGCAAGCATTGTCATAAACAGTACTTTTTGCGTAAACGGATGATTTCCAATAAGATCACTAAGGACATATAGACATAAAACTGTTAGAACCCAAAAAAAATAAGCTATTGGCATAAAATACTTTTTGAGTTTTTTAATCTTTACAAGAGCAAAGACACATACATATGCACCCGCAAAAACAATTGTTAAAGCTCCAGATAGAAAAACAATCATAAAGTCGTCGATTGCAATTTCTGGTCTTGAGATAAAAATTTCTTCCATTGGGTGCTCCTTTTTGTGTATATACAAGGAGAATTATAAAACATAATCAGATGAAAAGCTTTGATTTAGGTCAATATTTGATTAAAAATAAATAAAATTATAAAACTTATTTAAAAAGTGAGTTAAGTGTTACTTTGTCAAGAATATTAACCTGATGGTTTTTCTCTATAATTATGAAGTTTGATTTTTTGAAACGTGTTAATATTCTTGAGAGTGTTTCTGGTGTAATATTTAAGATTGAGGCTATTTGAGTGTTTTTAAGAGTTTCAAAGAGTTCACTGTTCTCCATGATAAACTTTGCAACTTTTGCTTCGGATGTAAGTATCGTCTCTTTGTGGATTACTTGTGATAAGATTTTAATTTTTTTAGTTAGTGATCTTATAATTTCCATGCAGACATCAGGGTTTTTGAAAAAACCTTTTTCAAGCTTTTTAAAATTTATCTTTAAAATCTTACCGTTTGTTATAAATCTAGCAGTTGCAGGGTAGTTCATGTTTTCAAAACAAGCGAGTTCACCAACTAGCCCAATAGGGGTAAATTGATGAATATATATCTCATTCCCCTTTGCATCTGTTTTATAAAGCTTGAGTACACCTTCGGTTAAAACATAAAGAGTACCAGGTGCATCACCTTCATAAAAGACTATCTCATTACATCTATATGTTTTAAATCTAGAAATTTTTTCTAATGCTTTAAGGTTAATGTCACTTAATTTTGAAAAAAGCGGAATATCTCTAACTCTGTCCATTTAATTTAATCTTTTATTTTTAATATAGATTTTTATTATATCTTGTTACTCTTAATTTATACTAACAATAGTAATTTTTATTCTCTTAAAAGCTGTCTTTTGTTGTGTTTGGTAACATTTTTTTCTCTAATATTAGGAATAAAAGAGATATGGTTTTGTAAAAATTTTGGAATTTTTCTTCCATTTACTTTTTGTAAGTCTGATAATATTGTATCTGCAGTAATGGTTTTGTTGAAACTTTTATACTCTGTGAGGTAGATAAATATATACTCACTTAGACGATTTAAAGAGATTTGCCAAGTAGATTCACTTTTTTTATAAATCCACTCACTAAATTCATAAAAACTTTTAAAAACATCCTCTTTTTCAAATATAAATTCAACTGTTTTTTGAAAATTACCACTATTGTATACTAAATCCCAAAACCTTGCAAATCGTTTCATCTTTTGGATTATCTTAAAACTTAAATTATCATTTTGTAAAATATCATAAGGAGGTTTATCATTGTAAATGAAGCCAAATTTTTCATCATGACGGCTTAGTGTTGTGCCTGAGAGCTTTTTGAGTATTCCTATTTGTATCTCAGAATTTGTCATCATTTTTAGACGATTTAAGTTTTTAGCAAAACTTTCAAGATTTTCTCCTGGAAGTCCAACGATAAGGTCAAGATGCAAGTGTGCTTTTGAGCTGTTTTCTAAAAAGTCTATATTTTTTTTAACTTTGTTTAGGTTCATTTTTCTATTTATATTCTCTAGTACAGTGCTGTTTAGAGTCTGGATACCAATCTCTAACTGTAGAGTTTTGGGTGGAAATTTTGAAATTTTCTCTTTTAAAGCTTCAGGAAAGTGATCAGGTATAACTTCAAAATGCAAAGAGTAAGGCTCATCTTTTGCAAGAAAAAAATCCATTAAAGAGCTTGCATGGTGGATATTTAAGTTAAATGTTCTATCGATAAATTTAAAGTTTCTTGCTCCTTTTTGCCAAAGAGTTTCAAACTCATCTAAAAGTATACTCATATCAAAATGTCGTACTTTTTCATCAATTGCAGATAGGCAAAACTCACACTCAAATGGACATCCACGACTAGCTTCCACATAAATATAGCGATGTTTTATATCTTGTTCACTGTAGTAGGAGTAGGGGAGTTTTAACTCTTTTAAGTTTGGCATTTTTGCTTTTATTATTTTTGGATTATCTCTATCTTTTAAAATATCCAAGCAGAGTTCATAGAAGCTAATCTCACCTTCTCCTTGAATGATAAAATCAGCTTTGTCAAAATTGACCCTAAAAGGCTGATGGCTAACTTCTGGACCTCCAAGGACTATCTTTGTTTTTGGAGAGACTTTTTTTAAAACTTCTATCAAGTTGTGTACATCTAAAGCATTCCAAATATATACACCTATACCGATAATCTTAGGTTTTTTTTCTAAGATTTTCTCAGCTATTGTTTGTGTTTGCTCATTTATAACAAATTCAATAATCTCTGTTTTTTTTTGTAGTTCATTTAAATTTGCATAGAGGTACTTTAGAGCTATTGAAGTGTGAGTATATCTAGAATTTATAGCGATAAGTATGATTTCTCTCATTTTGAAAGGTTAGCATAATTTTTAAAAATTTTGCTAACATGTGCTTTTTAAAATCAAAAGGAGATAAATTATGAAGAGTATAATTTTTATATCTATTGCATCTTTAGTGATAGTTATGACTATAGGATGCACACAGGAGACACAAAATAAACTAGGTAGGGCTATTCAAAATTGGACTGGAACAGATGGTGTTTTAGAGGTTTATGCTGGAGATAAACTTGTAAAGAGGTTTATGAAGATTGATAAGCTTTCAACTGCTATAAGTACAAATGGAGATGATAGTCGTCCTTATAGATTTGGGTATGGTGTATTGGATGCAAATCTTGATGGAGTTGCTTCAAAAGATGAAAAAAGAGTCTATTTTGAGTTTAGTGACTACTCAACTTCATATATATTTTATGAAAATCCTGTTAAGTAAGCTCTCTTGATGGATACAATTTCGCTTTTTGAAAAACTGCTTCGTTTTAAGTCTATTACACCAGATGATGATGGAGCTTTGGATTTTATACAAGAGTATATGAGTGGATTTGAAGCAAAAAGATTAGATATAGATGGTGTTAAAAATCTTTTTTTAGTTAAAAAATTCTCAACTGGTCCGCATCTATGTTTTGCAGGTCATGTTGATGTTGTACCTGCTGGGGATGATTGGGATAGTGATCCATATGAGCCTAAAAGGGATGGAGATAAAATCATAGCTCGTGGCACTCAAGATATGAAAAGTGGAGTTGCTGCTTTTTTAAATGCTTGTTTAGGGGCTAAAGATTTTAAAGGAACTCTCTCCATCATTTTAACCTCTGATGAAGAGGGAGATGCGATAAATGGCACAGTAAAAGTGTTAGAGTTTTTAAAAAAAGAGAATTTTTTACCAGATTTTGCGATAGTAGCTGAACCTACTTGTGAAGATGTTTTTGGAGATGCTATAAAGATAGGAAGACGAGGCTCTATAAATGGAGTTATCGAAAAGATAGGAAGACAAGGACATGCTGCTTATCCCGAAAAAGCAAACAACCCTATACATAAAATCGCTGGAATTTTACCTTATATTGCAGGTGTGGATTTAGATAATGGAGATGGTAGTTTTGCACCTAGCAAATTTGTTATAACAGATATTAGAGCTGGAATGGAGGTTACAAATGTGACTCCAGGAAGACTTAAAATGATGTTTAATATTAGAAATTCTACAAAAACAGATAAAAAAGATGTTGAAGATTTTGTGCATAAATATTTTAAAGAGTTAGATTATACACTCATCTTAAACCAATCAGCAAAGCCTTTTGTAACAAATAAAAACTCTAAAGTAGTTACTATTTTAGCCGATGCTATAAGAGATATTACAGGAGTCAAAACCAAACTCTCAACCGCAGGAGGCACAAGTGATGCCCGTTTTTTTGGTGAGTATGGTGTAGATACAGTAGAATTTGGTGTGATAAATGATAAAATACATGCTCCAAATGAGAGTACAACAATCAAAGAAGTTGAAGATTTACAGAGGATATTTAGTAAATTGATAGAGAATTTCTAAGGAGATTAAAGATGATAAAAAATGAGATTTTTTTTCAAAATGGTGATTTTTTTGAAGATGATATAAAGTGGCTTTATAATGCTATTTTTGAACAGATGCAAAGTGGAGATATTGGGTATTATAATCTTGTAAAAGGTGAAAATATAGAGAGTATCAAATCTTTTGCTAAAGAGCAGAGGAGTGTAAAAAATGTTGTAGTTATTGGTATTGGTGGTTCATCTTTGGGGACAAAGGCTGTTGATGAACTTCTTTGTCACAGTGAAAATAGAAACGATAAAAATCTAATATTTTTTGAAAATGTTGACCCAATAGAGATAGAAAAAAATCTTAAAAATCTAGAGTTAGAAGAGAGTCTTTTTATAGTTATCTCTAAATCAGGTGGGACTATTGAGACAACTTCACATCTAAAGTATCTTCTTAGTCATTTTAATATCTCTTTTGAGAGTGAAAAGTTTAGGAAACATTTCTGTTTTATAACTGATTGTGGATCACCTTTAGATAAATTTGGAGAAGATTTTTCTCTTAAAAGATTTCATATTCCTTTAAATGTTGGTGGGAGGTTTTCTATCTTATCTGCTGTAGGACTTCTGCCACTTTGTATATTAGGGTATGATATAGATAAATTGCTTGATGGTGCAAAAACATTAAAAGACTCTTTTGAGGCTGAAAATCAGTATGAATTATGCCAAAAAGCACTCTTTTATGCAAAATTTGCACAGACTAAACCAATCAATGTACTTTTTTCATATTCGAGTTCATTTAAGGCTTTTAATGATTGGTTTGTTCAGCTTTGGGCTGAATCTCTTGGAAAGGTTAATTTTGATGGAAATAGTGTAGGGCTTACTCCTGTTGGACTTATTGGCTCAGTTGATCAACACTCTTTTTTGCAACTGATAATTGAAGGGGCAAAAGATAAAAATGTAACTATGATAAAAGTTAAAGATTTTGGTATAACTACCTTAATCCCTGATATCTCACTTCCTCATCTTCAAAAGACAGATTTTATAAACTCTAACACATTTACAACACTCATAAATGCCCAATGTGATGCAACTATGCAGAGCTTAATAGACCAAGATATAAGTGTTGATCTGATTACGATTGATACTTTAGATGAGAGTAGTGTTGGATATATGCTCTTTTATTATGAGCTTTTAACCTCTTTGGTTGGTATAAAATTAAATATAGATACATATAATCAGCCAGGGGTTGAGCTTGGAAAAATTATACTTCAAAAGAAGTTTGAAAATTGAGTAAATATGTCATCTTTTCAGATTTAGATGGCTCTTTATTAAATCACGAAGATTATAGCTTTGAAGAGGCAAAAGGTATGCTAAAAGTTATAAATGAGCTTGATATTCCTCTTATTTTTACCACAAGTAAAACTAAACTAGAGTGTGAAATACTTCAAAAACAGATGAATATAAAAGCACCTCTTATAGTTGAAAATGGTGCTGCTATCTATTACCTAGATAAAGAGGTAGAGCTTTTAGGGTTAAAGCACTGTAAAATAAAAACTTTTATAGATTTAGTCAAAGATGAGTTTGAGATTTTAGCTTTTTCTAGCATGAGGATTGAAGATATAATGGAGTATACACTTTTCTCTTATGAGAGTGCAAAGTTAGCTAAATTAAGAGAATTTTCAGAACCATTTTTGATTAAAGATGAGACAAGACTTAGTGAGCTTGAAGTGTTGGCTGAATCAAGGGGGATGAAGATTTTAAAAGGTGGCAGGTTTTATCACTGTGTTGGAATTAATCAAGATAAAGGAAAAGCAGTTGAAAAATTAAAAAAACATTTTCCTAATTGTATAAGTATTGCTCTTGGAGATAATTATAACGATGTTGAGATGCTTAGGGTTGTAGATATACCTGTTTTAATTCCTCACCATGAAGGAAGATATATAGAGTTTAGTGCAAAAAATCTTATAAAAGCTCCGTATAAAGGTAGCCTTGGTTGGAGTGAAGCTTTAAAAGAGATAATTTTGTGAAAAAAAAAGAGATAAGAGAGATTTATGATGCTGCTGTTTTGTCAGTTATGCCTGAAAATCTTATCTCAAATAATTCATATTTAAAAAGTATAAAATCAGATAAAATCCACCTTTTTGGTTCAGGAAAAGCTGCATTTGAGATGGCAAAAGAGATAGAGAAAATTTTTGGTGAAAATATCATAGATGGTCTTATAATAACTCCAAATGAAGATAAAAATTTAAAAAGAGTTGAAGTGTTCCAAAGCACACATCCAAACCCTTCTAACAAAAGCATAGTTGCAGCTAAAAAGATGTTTGAAAAATTTATAGCTTTAAAAGAGGATGACTTTTTTATCTATCTTCTTTCAGGTGGGAGTTCGGCTTTATTAGAACTACCAAGAGAGCCTATTAGTTTAGATGATTTTATAAAAACGACTAAGATTTTATTGGAAAATTCTGTGCCAATTGAAGAGATAAATATCGTAAGAAAACATCTCTCAAAGATAAAAGGTGGACAGCTTGGTCTTCAAGTTAAAGCAAAAGGGGTAGTTTTAGTCATAAGTGATGTAATTGGTGATGATCTTGAAGCTATCGGTTCAGCTGTTTTGTTTTGTGATAGTTCAACTTTTAAAGATGCAAAAGATATACTTTATAAATACAAACTTTATGATAAACTTCCTGCAAGTGTAAAAGATGTTTTAGAAAAAGAGATTTGTGAAACTCCTAAAAGTGTAAATAAAAATATAGAGCATATTATCATAGGCAACAACAAAATAGCTCTAAAAAAAGCTAAACAAAAAGCAGAAAATTTAGGATATAGTTGCACTATTGTAACTAATGAGTTACAAGGAGATGTTAAAATAGTTGCAAAAAAGATAGTAGATTTGATACTATGTTCAGATCAAGATGTTCTTCTTTTTGGTGGAGAGTGTACTGTAGATGTGTTAGGAGATGGGCTTGGTGGTAGAAATCAAGAGTTATGTTTGAGAGTGTTAAAACTTATTAAAAATCATCCAAATATTATATTTTTGAGTGGTGGAAGTGATGGCATTGATGGAAACACTAGAGCAGCAGGAGCTATTGTAGATAGCAAGTCTTATCAAAATGATATAGATTATTTTTTACAAAAGAGCGATTCATATAATTTTTTAAAAAGAGGGGATAATCTACTTGTTACTGGATCTAGTGGAACAAATGTTATGGATATTATGATTGCGATAAAAGGAGTTAAAAATGTCTGATTTTTTTCAAAATGGCGTAATAACAACAATACCAAGATTGGGAAAAAGAAGTTTAAAAGAGATGGAAGAAGAGCTAGAAGGTTTTTCTAAAAGACGAAAAATGGTACTTCTTTTGCCTGCACTTTATAGTGAATTTGAGACACCTTCAATGCAAGGCATAATACAAGAGCTTAAAAAAGTGAAATATCTCTATAAGATTATTTTAGGATTAGATGCAGCAGATAAAAAGCAATTTGAAGAGGTTAAAAAAATAATGTCAGTTTTGCCAACTAATGTTGATATAATTTGGAATGATGGCCCTAGAATGATGGGTTTAAAATCAGATTTAAAAGAAGCAGGTTTTCAAAGTACAGATATAAGAGGAAAAGGGTTAAATGTCTGGATGATGTTAGGATATGCACTTAGTGATGAAAATGCTTATGCTATAGCTCTTCATGATTGTGATATTGTAAATTATACAAGAGAGATTCCAGCTAGGCTTTTGTATCCTATCGTAAATTTTGCATTTGATTATGAGTTTAACAAAGGATACTACTCAAGAGTTACAGATAAGATTCACGGTAGAGCTACAAGATTGTTTTATACACCTTTGATAAAATCTTTAGAGAAGGTGTTTGGGCAGAGTCGCTATCTTGATTATATGAATAGTTTTCGATATGCACTTTCAGGTGAGTTTGCACTTGTTAGGTCTTTAGCTCGTGGTATTCGTATATCTCCTACTTGGGGATTGGAGGTTTCAACTCTTAGTGAAGTTTATCATAATACTTCCAAAAAGAGAATTTGTCAATCAGAAATCATGGATACATATGAGCATAAACATCAAGATTTAGGAAAAGAAGCAGGAGGAGGAGTCTCTAAAATGACAAAAGAGATAGCAGAGACTATTTTTCGTATCATGTCACAAAATGGTATCATCTTTTCAAATGCAAAGTTTAAATCACTTCTTATTACATATTTTGAAGAGTCTCGTCGTGCTATCACCCAATATAGCACAATATCTGCTGTAAATGGTTTGGCATACGATAGAAAAAAAGAGATTGAATCGATTTTAGAGTTTACAGACTCTTTAGGGTTAGCAAATGATGATTTTAATAAAAACCCAATGGGTGTTCCAGAACTTTCGGCTTGGACTGCTGTTAGATCAGTTTTACCAAAATTTGAAGATAAATTTAGAGAAGCTGTTTTATCTGACATGAGAGAAAATCATGATAAATAGGCTAAATAAACTCTATAAAAATGAAGATGCTAAAAAAGCATATGATGAGATTTTGAAACTTGAAAAAAAGTATAAAAAACTTATAGTCTCTGAACATTATGAGATGAGTGAAAAAGATGTTATTTTGATAACTTATGGAGATCAAGTAGTCTCTGCAGGCATAGAGCCGTTAGTGAGTTTAAAACACTTTTTGGATGAGCATATAAAAGATATCATCTCTACTGTTCATATTTTACCTTTTTATCCATACTCTTCAGATGATGGTTTTTCGGTGATTGATTATAAAGATGTTTCACCTCGTATGGGCTCATGGAGAGATATAGAAAATTTGAGAAAAAATTATAGACTTATGTTTGATGGTGTTATAAATCATATTTCACAATACTCATTTTGGTTTAAAAGCTTTTTAGTAAATGATGAAAAATATAGAGATTTTTTTGTAGAAGTTTCTTCGTGTGAAGATTTGTCAAAAGTTGTTCGTCCAAGAACTCTCCCTTTAATTCATGAGTATCAAGATATCGATGAGGTGAGTCATTTTATCTGGACAACATTTTCTAAAGATCAGGTTGATTTAAATTATAAAAATTATAAAGTTTTGATAGCTGTTTTAGATGCACTTTTATTTTATGTTCAAAAAGGGGCAACTCTCATAAGATTAGATGCAATTGCATTTGTCTGGAAAGAGATAGGTACAACTTGCATTCATCTGCCACAAACACACGAGTTGATACAACTTATGAGAGAGGTAATTCACAAAATTGCTCCTGAAGTTCTTATAATCACAGAGACAAATGTACCTCATGATGAGAATATCTCCTATTTTGGAAGTGGAGAAGATGAAGCACAGATGGTTTATAACTTTGCTCTTCCACCACTTATCGCCCACTCTATCTTAAAAGGGGATGCAAAAGCGATTACATCTTGGGCTAAAACACTCTCTTTGCCTAGTGATAAGGTCTGTTTTTTTAACTTTACAGCCAGTCATGATGGTTGTGGAGTTAGACCTATTAGTGGTCTTATCAGTGATAATGAGCTTGATGATTTAGTTGAAGTTGTAGAAAAAAGGGGTGGATTTGTTTCGTATCGTTCAACTGATGATGGTAAAAAAAGTCCATATGAGTTAAATGCAAGTTACATAGATATTGTGAGTGACCCTAATGATGAGGTTAGTTTAAGAGTTAAAAAGATGATGCTAGCACAATCAATACCTCTATCGATGCCAGGAGTTGCAGGGATTTATTTTCACTCTCTTGTTGGTTCTGTTAGTGATGTAGATGGAGTTAGAAGAACTGGAATGTTGAGATCTATAAATAGAGAGAAGTTAAACCTTGAAATTTTACAAAATCAGATAGCTAATAGAAGTGGTTTAAGAGGTATGATTTATCAAAATTTTAGAAAAATTTTAGGAATTGCTACAAAACAGAGTGCATTTAACCCTTATGGAAAGTTTGAATTTGTCGATATAGCTTCAGAGCTTTTTTCTATTCGAAGATTTTCAAAAAATGGTGAGGAAATTTTTGCAATTCATAACTTTTGCGATGATATAGTTACTATCAAGCTTCCTTCGTTTGTTAAAGAGGATGCATTTGAGCTTTTGGAAAATAGAAAAATAGAGAGTAGAGAGATTAAATTACAAGCATATCAAGTTATGTGGATTAAATATTAGGAGAAAAAATGATTAAAAAGTGTCTATTTCCAGCTGCTGGATACGGAACAAGATTTTTGCCAGTTACAAAAGCTATGCCAAAGGAGATGTTGCCAATTTTAACAAAACCACTTATTCAGTATGGAGTTGAAGAGGCGGTTGAAGCTGGTATGGATACCATGGCTATTATAACAGGGCGAGGAAAAAGAGCAATTGAAGATCACTTTGATATATCTTATGAGTTAGAGCATCAGATAAAAGGGAGTTCAAAAGAGCATCTTTTAACTGAGATTAGAGATCTTATCGGAAAGTGTACTTTTACTTATACTAGACAAGTTGAGATGAAAGGTTTAGGAGATGCAATTTTAAAAGGAAATGCTCTTATTGGGAGTGAGCCTTTTGCTGTTGTTTTGGCAGATGATCTTTGTATTAACCAAAATGGTGAAGGTGTTTTGTCTCAAATGGTTAAATTGTATGATAAATATAAGTGTTCAATTGTTGCAATTATGGAAGTTCCAAAAGAGGAGACTTACAAATATGGTGTGATTGAGGGAAAAGAGATTGAAGAGGGTGTTTATATGATCTCTAACATGGTTGAAAAACCAGAACCACAAGATGCACCATCAAATTTAGCAATTATTGGAAGATATATATTAAGTGATGATATATTTGAAGTTATTAAAGATACAAAACCTGGTAAAAATGGTGAACTTCAAATCACAGATGCATTGATGAATTTAGCTCAAAAGGGCATGGTTTTAGCTTATAGGTTTAAAGGTGAGAGATTTGATTGTGGAAGTGTTGATGGATATGTTGAAGCTACAAACTATCTTTATGATTTAGAGAAAGGTGGAAAATAAGTTTTAAAACTTATATTCGCCACCAAATGTTAGATGATTTATATCATCTTCAAATTTTGTGTAGTTTGTGAAAACCGCATAGTTTTGGCTAAACTGATATGATAGACCAATCCCTCCACTTATGGCTATGCCACTTTTTTCTGTAGGTGTAAAAGGGTTTTCTGGATCTTTTATATTTATCGTTGATTTTATATTTTCAAAAACTATACCAAGTCGTGGTTTTATGTTGAGCTTGTTAATCTTCCAGATGTATGCACCGTAAATTCCTATCGACCAGAAATCTACATCTGATTTTCTATCTCCAGCTTTTGCCTCTATCTTTTGAAGACTTGTAGCTCCCTCAAACTCCAGTGCCATATCACCATAAAAACTCTTACCCGCATTAGCAACAATCGCTAAACCATCATCAAAATGTTTATTATCGATGTTTTGAAGTGCTAAACCAACACTAACATAGTCTATATACTCTTCCGCATGTGCATGTGAGAGTAGTGATAAGCTTATTAAAATTGTTGTAACTGTTTTTTTCATAAAAAACTCCTCCCTTTTAAATCATTAATTCTGCTGATAGTATATAATAAAAACATTAAAATAATATTTAATCTGTTATAATTTTGCATACTATAAGAAAAAGGATGACATTAATGATCAAGAGAATAAATACACAAAAAGCACCAGCTGCAATTGGTCCATATGCACAAGCTATAAAAGTTGGAAATATGGTCTATACATCAGGACAAATTCCTTTAACTCCAGAGGGTGAACTGATAAAAGGAGATATTCATGAGCAAACTAGACAGATTTTAGTAAATTTACAAAATGTTTTAGAGGAGGCTGGTAGCTCACTTCAGCATATTGTGAAAACGACAATTTATTTAACTGATATGGATGATTTTTTGGCAGTTAACACTGTATATGGTGAGTTTTTTGCAGGTAGTTTTCCAGCTAGAAGTACCGTAGCTGTAAAAACTTTACCTAAAAATGTTGATATTGAGATAGATGCGGTCGCTGTAGCTGATGGAGATACTTACTCTTTTTAATGAGATATTAAATAACTCTTAGATATAATCACCGCTCAAAATTAAAATTAAGGACCAAATAGATGTATGCAATCATCAAAAATGGCGGAAAGCAATATAAAGTTCAAGAGGGAGATTACTTAAATCTTGACCTCATTGACGCTTCCCCAAAAGACAAAATTTCTGTCGAAGAAGTTCTCGCTATAAATGCAGGAGAACTTAAAATTGGTACACCTTTTGTTGAAGGTGCAAAAGTTGAGTTAGAGGTTATAGCTCATGGAAAAGATAAAAAGATTATTATCTTTAAAAAGAGAAGAAGAAAAGACTCTAAGCTAAAACAAGGTTTTAGAAGACAATTTACTAGAGTTAAAGTTACTAAGGTAGCTTAAGTTAAACAAGTGGACTAAGCTTTTAGTCTGCTTTAATGTAGTTGGTCAGCAATTCTAAGTCTAAAAAAGCGCTACCACAAAACCAAACAAATCAACCCAATAATCAACCACCAAAAACACTATATACATCGAACTTCAAAGCATTTTTTGATTATTTTTAGGGTATTAAGTATTGCCATACAAGGAGCTAGGGTTTTTGGGGTTGCCCTTTAGTTTTATGGTTAATATTTTTATAAAAAATATTGAAAATATTACAGATTACAGAAGAAAAAGAAGTGATACACAATATGCTTTTAAAGATATTTTATTTTCAATCCCCATCATGGTTAAGTTTTCAAACAAAAATGCAGAGTATCAAGGGAAGAAGAGGTTTTCAATATCTGCCTTTTTAAGGTAGAATGTTTATTTTAATTAAGTTTATTATACAATATTTTAATTTTAAAATTAAAGGAAAAATTATGAAAAGATATATAGCTATAGCACTTTTAGCTGTTGTTATGATTGGCTGTGGTAGTAAAAGTAGTGGACCTGATTCTGAGACAGAAAAAACTACAAAATTAAAAGGTATTGCTGTTGATGATTTGATTGTCAATGGTATTGTCAGTGCTTATGCCGCATCAAATTCATCAACTGTATTAGCTACAGGACGAACAGATGCGGATAATGGCTCATATGTACTAGATGTTTCATACGATGGGGTTATCATCATAAAAGTAACTTGCGATGCAAATTCATTAATGAAAAATCCAGTTGATAATACAACAAAAGCATGTATAAGTGGTCTTCAGCTTCGTTCTGCTGTTGCAGTGACACCAACTAGCGGAGAAATAGAAGTTAATACCTCACCTCTTAGTGAACTTATGGTTAGACAAATGAATGAAAATGGTACAACTGTTGCAGACTTAACTGAGGCACAAAATAACATTGGATTGATGTTTGGTCTTGATCCGGTAGCTGAAAATCCAGTAGAAAATAATTCATATAGTAAAATTATTGGAGCTATTCATAGCATGGTTGATTCAGATAGCAATAAAACTATTTTAGATATTATTGATGAAATAAATAATGATTTAAAAGATGGTATAGCAGGTGATGATGGCAATATATCTACTCAATTAGCACAAGCTATGACTAATAAAAATGTGTCAAATAATCTAACTGAAAATAATGGTAATTATACACCCCCAACAAATGCTGCTCCATTAAGTGATATCGCACAATCAAAAGAATTTTTTAATTCTCTTCGTACACAAGCGATGAGTGTTGTGGATTATAAAAATAGCGGCACTCCTGGATTTTTGGATAATGAAGTCGATAATTTAGGAACAGCTTTGGGAGATGTGGCACTTAATGCTGGTATTGCAGGAGATTATGTGGCTAGCATAACTGGTAATATACTTGAAGCTATTGATAATGATTCAGATGAAAGCACTAATACTATCGAAAAAGGTACAAGAAGTGTTACAGTTACAAAAAGCCAAACAGACTCATCTGTTTGGACATATATTGTTGTGGGAACAAGTTATACTGGAACAGTTACATTGCCAGTAGAAACTCCATCAGATATCTCACCTGATAATTTTACATCACTTAATTTGGTATTTGACGGTACTATACCTTTGAAAGAGGTAGGAAACTCTTCTAATGCGGGTGAGCAAACATTTACAACAAACATGACACTTACAAAAACAACAGCTGGTGCCGATTTTATTCTTAGTAATGCAATACTTAGTACAGATGTGGAATCTTTAAATATCTCAAATTTATCAATCAGCACTAAGTATGATTATAATAATACAGCAGAAGATGATAAGTTAAGTATGCATTTTATAGAGCTACAGTCATTAACATTTGGTGGTGTAATTAGTGGATATAGTATGGGCGGAACACTCTTGGTGCCAACATATGTTTTAAATAGTAGTTTGAACGGCAAAGGCTTTATCGAAGAAAATAATGGTGACTACAATAGTGATGAAAAATTTTATAATAGTGCAAATCTCCCAAAAGTAATAACTTTTACAGGAGATATCAACAATACAACTACTAATGCTAGCTTAAGTGGTACTTTAAATGTTGATTGGCTAAATGCAGCTACAATGGATTTGACTGAAGGCTCAAACGATAAACAAAGCATTAATATTTCATTTAATGGAAAACTTCAAATACCATCAATTCCTATGATGATTATAAATCTAGGATATACAAATCCATCTCAAAACAATAATTTTACATTTTCTTATAGTTATGATGCAACTGTAATTAATGGAAGTGGCAACTTTGACCAAGATATGGAAAATGGCACAATTACCTTAACTAATCATTTAGGTTTAGAAGCAACAATTATTCAGGCAGATGGAAATACAGTTTATGGCTCACAAAGTAGTGTGAAAAAGAGTGGAAAATCAATAGGTGAACTTCAAGAAAGAGAAGGAGTCCCAGTTATTAAATACATAGATGGAACATTTGAGTCACTCCCATAATATGAAATATTTGCCAGCTATTTTGGTTGGCAAATTACTTTTTTTCAGTACCATTCATGCTGGAGTAATACAATTTTTTGACCCTACAAAAATCTATCAAAATCAAACTCTCCAAGTAGATTTAAAAACATTTATAGCAAATGACCCAGTTTCTATGAAAGAGTTTTTTGATGACTGGAAAGGTGAATATACTCCCAAAGATACTCAAAATATTGCTTTGCTTGATAGTAGATTTGCTGTTGGTGTTTCTTTGAAAAAAAATTATTATTTAGAATATTTTTACCAATATAGTGTTTTTCTTGACACAAATAAAGAGTTTACGGATTTTTTGCATAGTGTAAAAAATAAAAATAATTTAATAGCTAATAAAATCTATACACCTAAGTTGGATATCATTGGCATAAAACAAAATGGTTTGCTTGTATCAAAAAGTCAAAAAATATTTGAAAATGATAAATATACTTTTGGTTTAGCAGGAGCCTTTTATATATCTTATGGCACAGAGATGCAAGATGGGGTCGTTAATGGAGATATAATATCAACAGGTGCAAAAGATTATGATATTGATGTAAGCTCATCATACTATTACACACATAACTATCTATATGATTTAGATGTTAAAGGTGCTTATGGATATGGATATGGTTCTCATGTAGGATTATATTATGAAAATAAAGAGTATTTACTGAAAATAAAGTTTTTAGCAAATGATTTGGTAAGTAAAATGTATTGGAAAAATCTCCCATATAGCAAGATTTTACTAAAAACAAAAAACAAAAGTTATAATGAAAATGGCTATGTAAAGTATGCCCCAAGTATCAGTGGATTGGAGCAATATAGAAATTACACCCAAAGACTTGTGCCAAGCTATAAATTTGAAAGTAATTTAAAGCTAAAAAACATAGCTTTAATAGGAGGAATTGAACATAAGTATAAAATAAATTTTCCATATCTAAAAATGACCTATGAATTTAATCAAGCTCAAACCTTTGATATCATGTATGAGAGTAGATTTGGAAGTTTTGGTTTTGGGTATGAGTATAAGTGGTTCAAAGTAGAAATTATTGCTAACAAGTTTACAAACTTTTCCTCTTTTGGGTTTAATACTAATTTTAAATATAAATTTTAAATAAGGAGTGGACGACTGAGATTAGAAAAAACTATGGTAATTAAATACCTGCCTTAAATGATAAAAGACAGGTATTTATACTAAAAGTGCTTATAGATCTTTCTCATTTTTTGCCAAATACTCAGCAACACCTTCTGTAGTAGCTTTCATACCTTCATCACCTTTGCTCCAGCCAGCAGGACAAACTTCACCGTGCTCGTTTGTAAAGAGCATTGTATCTACC